>MDTB01003738.1_pt1 | contig 26790 bp, 18 predicted proteins | sample 811161 | NCBI WGS metagenome assembly MDTB01 (sample SAMN05326650, study PRJNA326480) | marine metagenome | isolation source: seawater | place: Mediterranean Sea | collected 2009 | reverse complement strand
GAGAAGTTCAATACCACGAGCCGCATAAAACAGAAAAGGATTGTGGTCCACGGTAGGCGCGAACAAACGATCAGTTTGTACGCCTAAACCGTCAAGATACTCTACGTATTCAAGAATGGCATCATAGTTAAAGCCTCTCTCACCACCCCAGATCATGATGTGTAATGTTCGTTCGTCCAGATTGTTGGCATAACGCTCGGCGAGACTATAGGCATCGTTTCCGGCGCCAAAATCCAATGCAACCGCATTCGCACCCTGGCGGGTGTCGACCTCAACACCACCGTTGGCCTGAATCAGTTTTTCAACAGCGTAGCCAGCGCCACCGGGCGCCGCAGACACAAACAACTCCGGGTACTTGAACATGATGCGCGTGACGCCTCGCCCACCTTGCGAAAACCCCTGCAACGCACGGCCATCGCGCGCTGCGATGGTTCGATAGGTGGCATCTATGTGAGGAATGAGTTCCTTGACAAAGATATCTTCGCCTGGCGATTGCGCATGGTTGTAATGGCTTACCTCACCGCCATTCACCCAGACGAATATCAAGGGACTTACTGAGCCCGTTTGAACCGCCTCATGGACATGATCAACCAGGTCAATGCTCAAAGATTCGTTCCCAGGTCGACCACCATGAAGATAGTAGATGACCGGGTAACGCTCAGACGAGGCTCTGTCAGATGCATATTTCAGAGGCAGATAAATGTTGTAACCCACATCCTCATCAAGGAGTTTGCTGTAGAACGTTTCGTGACTGAGACCAGGGTGAACGTGCCTGTAATCTTCTGGCGGGTTGCTCCACCGAAAGGGTCGTGTCGTGCGGATAATAAAACTGAGTAATTCAGCGTGTTCTGCAATGCCATCGCCATTGGCATCAAGCAGTGAGAACATACCTTCAAAGCCCTCGTCCTCTGTCAATGCGCCATCGTCATTAGCATCCAGGTTTTCGAGCAGTTGGCTCACCACCACGGCTGCGATCAGAGTGGCTTGTTCTTTCCAGATCCAGTAGAAGGCAACGGCCAAAGCGAGCAGCAGTGGCAGTAACCACTTGACGATGGCATTCATATTTTTCCCAGCCTAGGATTGAAGGCGATTTCCAACCGTGCCATGTGCCAGGTTGGTCTCAAGGTTGTAACATGACACTCTCGCGGTTTACGTATCAACTGCAATCACTATGAAATTCTTCATTGTTAAGTCCCTAACTGTTGAATCCGTAACTGTTAACTCGCTTAATAGCGCTCGTCCTCCTGGCCATCGTGCCGATATGGTGGGCATCGCCGACACTTCCGCAGCAAACCGATCTGGACCGCTACGTTCAGCAGCCCGATGAAAGCTATCGGCGGAAGGTGGTCAAGACGTCCGAGGCTGTCGGTATTCGATCTGTCGCGTCGACATGGTGTCAGGTCTAGATAGCCCGTAAATTTCCGCGTTATTGTCGTCGATGAGCTAGTGCATGATGCGACGCTATGTCAGTGCCAACGAATACACGGTGGCGCCATGGAAGACAAACTGCAAACGTGCAGTCTCGATACCTTCTAGCACGCTGTCATCTTGCCATTTCACCCCGGCGTCCGTCACCGATTCCGTTAGTGCCTCGCTCTCAGCGATGACCTGCCCGCTGGCGTCCAGCGCTTGAACGGTCAGGCGTCCACCCTCTTCAATATCGGCAGAAACCTTGAGCGAGCTCGACCCGTTCAACAGCGGCGATGTTGTCAGGCTGGCTGGTTTTCCTTCGCTCGACGCTTTGTAGCCAGCGAAGCCATCAGGCCGCAACGTCGCCATCGCTAGGAAACCGAGTCGCCAGCTGGTATGCAGACCGTCGCTCGCGCCGTAGTACAAGCGGATTTCGTCATCAAGAAATATCGGGTTCGCGGCTGCATACACGCAGCCCCAATCGTAATGACCATAGTCGCCGTCATTGCCTATGAGCGGCGTGCCAGGTGATACGCGATGCCATGTCTTCGTATCCGGGCTCCAGGTCAACTCTGTCCACACCCGGTCCTGCGCCTGGTCATGTACCGCAACCAGCCCCAGGTAGATACCACCACGGTAGAAGACCGGCATCGCATAAAGCTGATGATTCTCGTCGTCACCTTCGAGCAGATGTTCAGTCTTTTTCCAGGTAATGAAATCGTCGCTTTCAGTTCTCGCAACCAGGCGAAGTTGCGTGTCACCGTCATGTCGCCACTGCCGTGTAATGCCGACGTACTTGCCCTGGGTCGGCGACCAGAAAGCATTGTTGTGTGTGTCACCGGCACTGTTTGCATCGGGACACGCAATCGGCGGGCCCCAGTGGAGACCGTCGGCAGAGAAGGCGACCGAGAGTATTATGTCTTTCAGGATGGCCTTGTAAAGACGCGCCGGGTCGGGATCGCGTAGATCTTTGAAAATTCCGGCACCGTGGGGACCACCCCAGTCCTTGTGGACACCGCCACCACGCCAGACGATGTTGTTCGCCTTGCTGCCGTCGTAATCCACGAGGCCAAGTTCGGGCTTGTCCCAGTGGATCCCGTCCTTCGACGTCGCATAACAGATGCCCATTTCCTGGGGATGTTTGCCGTAGGGTTCGTCCTTTCGTTGCTGCATGGTCATACCGACCGTCGTATTCGACACGATGAAAGGGCTGTACCAGCACTTGTACAGCTTTTCTTCCTCGTCATAGATGATGTTGGCGTACAGGTTGTCAAAGCGACGTTCCCAGGGTTTGTCTTCGCCAAACTGAGGATTGGCGTCATGTTTCGTCACTGTGCCAAGGGTCAATTCGGCGTTTTGAACATTCTCGATAATTCTTGCGTCGAGCAACAGATGACGGTCCATAACGATTCCTAGTGGGGTCTTTTTCGGTTAATCGAAGGCGTGCCACGCAATGGCGTGAGATGTTTTTCGCGCACCAGTGTAGAGAGGTGCCCTTGACCAGACAATGGGCGGTAGTTCACCGTCGCTTCGAAGGCAGTTGAAGAAACACTGGTGGTCACACGCACTTGCAGTAGATGGCGGTCCTCAGGACACCTGCAGAACGAGAGGGTGACTCAGGTCCGCGTGGCTAACCCAGTGGCCAGACCAGAAGCAGCATCGGCACGCTGATTACGACAACAAGAATCTCGAGGGGTAGACCCACCCGCCAGTAGTCGCCGAACTGAAATCCACCCTTGACCAGGATCAGCGTGTTATTCTGGTGACCAATCGGCGTCAGCATTGCGCAGGAGGCACCAATCGCCACGGCCATCAGAAACGAATCCGGCGAGACACCAAGCTGGTTGGCGACACCGATGGCGATGGGACACATCACGGCGGCGGTGGCTGCGTTGTTCATAAAATCCGACAGCGTCATGGTCACAACCAGTACCAGTGTCAACGCAATCACCGCGTTGTCGCCCGCAAATAGATTGAGCATGGCATTGGCAATCTCGTCTGCAGCACCGGTGGTGGTCATGGCGCCGGCAACGGGTAACAACGCCGCAAGCAAGACAATCACGGGCCAGTCGACCACGTCGTAAAGGTTGCGCGGTCGAATGATTCCCGCGAGACCATAGATCAACATGGCTCCAGCAAAGGCCACGACTGCAGGAAGTGCGCCGATGGCGGACAGCGCAATGGCGCCCAGCAAAATCACGACTGCGGCCGATGCGCGTTTGCGGTCCGGGATCGACACGGCGCGCTCAGCCAGGGGGACAGCGCCAAAGGTCGATGTAAAGTCACCAATCGCCTGTGGTGAACCCTGTAACAACATCACATCGCCCGCTTGGATGGCGGTGTATCGGAGTCGCTTGATGGACCGTCGACCTTGGCGCGTGATCGCCAGCAGGTTTAATCCGTGAGAGGGGCCAAGCGACAACTCTTCGGCTGTTCGCCCGACCAGTGATGAGTTCGGCATGGCCACCAGTTCCGACAGGTCAGCTTCATCCGACGCGTCGCTTCTCTTTTCGCGTTCGGGACCGTCTTCATCGCTTCTTTCTTCGCCAATATCCTTGTCAATCTCCTGGTGACTCTCTTTATCCCTCTCCCGGTCACTCTCAACCAGAGCCACATCGATCAGGGAAATTATGGAAGATAGTGACTCAGGATCTGCCTCAATGATCAACAGATCGCCTTCCAGCACTTTGCGATTTGGCGTTGGTGCGAGGACCCGAAACTCGTTTCTCACCATCCCGACAATTTGGCCATCGGACTCGTCGAGACGGTTCTGTACGGCGGCAATGGTTCGCCCGGCGGCTTTGCTACCCTCCAGAACCTGCAATTCAGCCAGGTACGTGCCCGTATCAAAGCTGGAGGCATCACTTTGCTGACGAGCCGGGACCATTCGCCAGCCGAGTAAGGCAAGGAACACGATGCAGGTCACCGCAACCGAAAGCCCGACCGGCGTAAAATCGAACATCCCAAAACTGTCGGACAGTTCAGCCCGAAATCCTGCAACAATCAGATTCGGCGGTGTACCAATCATGGTTGTCATACCGCCCAGAATAGTCGCGAATGCGAGTGGCATCAGCATCTTGCCTGGCGGCAGATCATTTCTTGCAGCCAGTTTGATCGCCACGGGCATCAGCAAGGCCATCGCTCCCACATTGTTTATGAAGGCGGAGAGGACGGCGCCCAGCATCATCAGTGCCGCGATATTGATTGTTGGACTGGCGGAAGGACCGATGATGCGTCTTGCAAAAACATCAATGACACCGGTATTGGTCAGCCCCTGACTCAGGATTAACACGCAGGCAACGGTGATCACGGCCGGGTGACCGAAACCTTGGAAGGCATCAGAGGCCGGCACTAGGCCTGCGATAATGCACGCAATCAGACATCCAAGCGCCACCAGGTCGTGTCGCCACTTCCCAGATATAAAAAGCGTGATCATCACGACCACAATAGAGAGCAGCACCAGTTGGTCGTTCACCAACAGTCATCCCCGTCGCTGTAAACCTCAGAGAATAACAAACGCGGGCCCCTGTTTTTGATACGATCCGATGAACACGGAGGCACAATGGCGATTCACCATGCAAGACCCGGCGAACTCATTGATCTGGCCAAATGGCCTTATGATGTCGAGTCGGGAAAGTCACATACGATGATCGTCGCGGATGGTCTCGAAGTGGCACGCCTGGCGTTGCCTAGGGATAAGGAGATCACTGACATCGTCGTGCCTGATTCACTGACTATCCAGTGTGTATCTGGCGAGGTCGAGCTGACGACCACGCGAGCTAGGCAGGTATTGAAAGCAGGCCAGCTGGTTTATCTACCCCCTGAAGACCCGCATAGTCTGAAGGCTTTCGACGATAGTGTGTTACTTCTAACGATCGCAAAAGACTGAACACTGCCAGTGTGAGGCGAGAAGGCTAAAAGCATGGCCAGTCGTTTCATCCGGAACATGAATACCCTACGATGAGCTCGTGGCTACCGTCCTTCCCAAACAGTTGATGACCCGACTTCGGCTCCTATCGGTGGTGCTCGCAGCAACTGTTCTGAGTGCCTGCGGACCTGGCGACGCGCGTGTCGATGTCGCAACACCACCTGAGCCAACACCCACGTTGCAACACCAGGGCGACCTGGATGTCATTCGCGAACATGGTGTGCTACGGCTATTACTGGAACGGCAGAGCGACAGCTACCTGCCACGATTTGGCGATGCGCTTTACGCTGAACAACAGCTGGCGAGACGTTTTGGTGAGCGTCTGGGATTGGACGTCGAGTACATCTACGTAGAGCGATTTACCGATCTGATACCGGCGTTGCAGGCCGGACAAGGTGACCTGGTAGCCGCGAACCTCACAGTGACAGCCGCTCGTGAGGTCGAGGTAGCGTTCACACGGCCCATCGGTTACAGCCGGGACACGCTGGTGGTTGCCGCCAATCACGAACTGCCGGCCGATCACTCCCAACTTCAGGGCAATATGGCTGCCCGCGAAGGTACCACTTTGCTGGAAGCGGCCGTTCGTCTTTCAAAAAAACACGAGGCATTGCGGGTAACGCCCGTCAGCGCTGATATTGCCAATGAGACCCTGTTTGACCAACTGGTTGATGGTGAGGTCGATCTGCTTGTGCAGGATAGCAATGTGCTGGCGACCGCGTTGGCCTATCGGGACGACATTCAGGCAGGCCCTGTGGTGGGTGAGCCCGTACCTTTGGCCTGGGCAGTTCGTCGCGATGCAACCGCGTTGCTCACGGCACTGAACGACTACCTGCACGAATACCGCTTGTTGGGAGAGAACCATCTACCCTACGTCGCGGACCTGGCTGAGATTCGGGAGCGTGGGCGGCTGCGTATGATCACGCGCAACAATGCAGCAACGTATTTTCTCTGGCGTGGGCAACTCATGGGGTTTGAATATGAGCTGGGGGAGCGGTTCGCGGATCAGTTAGGAGTAAACCTCGACGTTATCGTCGCACCGTCCCATGAACAGATGCTGCCCATGCTGCTTGCTGGTGAGGGTGATTTCATTGCGGCCTACCTGGTACCCACGGAAGAGCGGAAAACAGCGGCGACGTTCACGCGTCCCTATCACTTTGCATCCGAGGTGGTCGTTGGTCGCAAGGCTGAGCCGCCGATGGCTTCGGTGATGGACCTGCAGGGACGCTCTGTGGTCGTTCGTCGTTCCAGTGCCTACTGGCATACGCTTAAGCGTTTGCAGGATATGCCAGATCTCGATTTCACGATTGTCCCCGCACCTTCTGATATGGAAACACAGGAACTGATTCAGGCCGTCGCAGATGGTCGTTATGCTCTCACGGTGGCGGATTCCCATATTCTGGAGATTGAGATGACGTGGCGCGACGACATCGTCGGGCTGTTTAATCTCACAGAGGAGCAAGCTCACGCCTGGGCGATTCACCCAGACAATACCCAGTTGCTCGAAGCGATGAACGACTACCTGGCCAAAGCCTATCGTGGTCTCCACTACAACCTTAGCTACGCCAGGTATTTCCAAGATCCACACTTCAAACCCGAGCAACAGGCTGAGCTCTTTTCGCCAGGTCGGATCAGTCCTCACGATGAGCTGGTGCGCAAGTATGCAACGGACTATGACTTCGACTGGCGCCTGGTGGTTGCACAGATGTACCAGGAGAGCCGATTCGATCCGGAGGCCCGGTCATGGATGGGTGCTGTCGGCCTCATGCAGGTGTTGCCCCGGACGGCGAGGCACTACGGGTTCACCGATTTGACCGATCCGGAAACCAGCATCCAGGCCGGTGTGATCCACATGGACTGGGTGCGAGACCGGTTCCCGGATGATCTGGCCGCCGACGATCGGATCTGGCTTGTGCTGGCAGGGTACAACGCTGGTCACGGCCACGTACGGGATGCTCGTCGCCTCGCAAAGCGATTGGGCCTGGACCCGGACCAATGGTTCGACAATGTGGAGAAGGCCATGCTCAAGCTCTCGGAGCCGGAGTATGCACGCCAGGCAAGACATGGCTACGTACGAGGCCATGAACCGGTCAAATACGTGCGCAGTATTCGGCAGCGATACCTAGCCTATGCCAACCTGCTTGCCAATTAAGCAGAGGCTGCGGCCCCAGGCTCTATTGGTGGACTGACTTGATTAGAACTTGATTGCTGAATCGATCTGCAATCTGTCATAGCTGGTTTCACCACCCTGTCTCTCACCTGACTCGTTCGCAAAGTAGGTCAGACCCAGTTTCCAGTCTTACGGACTGCGAGCGCACCTTTGATGAGGTTCCTTTTAGCATCTGGCAACATCAGACGACAATCAACCTGATGACTGATATGACACAGGCGTGTGAGATGCTTGATGCCTGCGACATGACCCCGCTGACCGATATGAAACCAGACCGTGGTTTCGGGCGTTCTCACAAGTGCGAGGTTTGGTTGGAATAGCTACGCCGCTATTGTAGATGGCTGATTCGGATGTTCATCAATCTTCTTGCACGTCATCGTAGAGGGCCAACTTACGTCCAATGGTATTTCGCGCCTCAAATATTTCGTCGGATACCCGGCCACGGTTCTGGCTTGTGGATTCGTAGTACGACTCGGCGTTGTTCAGGAAATCAAAGCCGCAGCCCGTTTCGCATGCGTTCAATCAGTCAACATAGAGTGCCAGAACCGCCAGGTGAACCCATTCGGTTGCCTCGTCATGTGTGATCAGACCCCATGCCTCGTCCCGATTCCACCTGCGCATGGGTGGTTCGAAACCGACATCCAACTCCTCCATCAGTTTCTCTGCGTAACACTCGGAGCTTTTCTCGGTAGGGACCGCAAGGCACTCTTTCATCCTGTCGGCTAGTGGCCGCCTGTCACTGGGTGCTGCAGTTACTGGCGAGTCGCGATTCGTGTTGTCGGGCATCTCACGGGCCTCGTCGTGGACAACGGGTCTGCCGCCTGGGCGCGGCAGGGTGTCGACTGTTGGCATCGCGCCAGGGTGCAGCGTCTCCGCTGATGCGGGCAAGGGTACATTCTGTGTTCCGGATCCTTACAGGTTCAGCCACACCACACCACAACAGCCAGAGTCAGCGCTGTACACAAAGCCGTGATGGACCAAATCACTTTGTTCATCGAATCACCGTAGACCCTGGTGGTTCCGACCGCAAGAAGCGCTTACGGTCACGTTGACCTGCTGCGTCAAACCAGATCGTGCAATGGGAGCTCAAACCAACCGAAATCTGTGTAGAATGCGCACGCTTTATTAGCCAGTATCGCTTCACGGCATTCGACGGCACGGAGTATCTAAAGTGGCACATGACCTGATCATCAAAGGCGGCACCGTTATCGACGGCACAGGCGCTGAACGCTACCTCGCGGATGTGGCCGTAGATGGTGAGCACATTACGCGGATTGGCGACCTGAGTGGCGTTGACGCAGGCCGAACTATCGACGCCACGGGTAAAGTGGTGTCCCCAGGTTTTGTTGATCTGCATACTCACATGGATGCCCAGATCGGCTGGGACCCGGAGATGAAATCGAGTTCCTTCCACGGGGTCACCACTGCGTTGATTGGTAACTGTGGCGTGACGTTTGCACCCGTGCAACCGGCGAACCATCGCCTGCTCGCTGAAATGATGGAGTCGGTGGAAGACATAGAAGCGGACGCCATCATGGATGGACTGTCCTGGAACTGGTCCAGCTACGGTGAGTACCTGGACATGGTGCAGTCACTCAATCCCGTTGCGAACGTGGTTGGACTGGTCGGGCACTCGCCGATCCGCTTTGATGCCATGGGCGATAAATCGATGGATGAAGGCGTGCAGCCGGACAAGAAAGAGCTGGCGCATATCTGTCGTCTTGTACGCGAGTCGATCGAGGAAGGCGCTGTGGGTTTCTCCACTTCTCGTTTCCAGGGGCACAATGTTCCTGACGGACGTCTCACTCCCGGCACCTGGTCAGACGAACATGAACATGCTGCGATCCAGCGAGCGGTGGTCGAAGCCGGAGGGGCTGGCGGCCTGTTCCAGGTGGCACCGGATATGATCAACCGGCGGGAATCTGAACTCGCGCTTTTCGAGCAGGCGGCGGCGGAGGGCTGTCATGTCCTGTTTTCTAGTGGCGCGAGTCCTTTCCCCGGTGGCAGCCTCGAACGTATGGGTGGCTTTCTGGCACGCAACAACGAAGAAGGCCGTCGCATTTCTGCGCTTTGCCACACGCGACCCAGTGGGGCCATGTTTGGCCTTCTGAAACTCACTCCCATCCAGAACGGATTGTGGAAGGAACTGATGGCGTTGCCCACGTTGGAAGACAGGTTGGCACAGCTCAAGGATCCTGCGTTCAAAGCACGACTCATTGAACGTTCGAAGGAGACCGGGTTTGGCGTCTCTCCCGATCTGCTACACGCGATGGGCCAGGGTGATGTCCCGGACTACGATCTCGGTCGTCAGCGCAGCTTGTCGCAGATGGCGAAAGAGCAGGGACGTGATCCTGTGGAGGTCTATGTAGACCGGCTGATCGAATCCGAAGGCCGCGAGTTATGGAACTACTGGGCGTTCGGGGACATGCTGGAAGACCAGTGGGCTTACATGAATCTACCCCAGGTGATCCCGATGCTTGCAGATACCGGGGCACATGTGGGTATCTTCACCGACACTGATTCGACAACGTTTCTGCTCAGCCAGCTGGTTCGGCGAAAGGGCATCTACAGCCTTCCCGAGGCGATCCATCGTATTACGCAGGCATCGGCGGATGTTCTGGGCCTGAAAAAACGTGGCAGCGTCAAGGAAGGGTGGATTGCCGACCTAAACATCTTTGACTATGAAAACCTGGAAACCGGCTATCCCTATTTTGCCCACGACTTTCCACACAATGGTGGTCGCTTCATTGTCGAGAGTACTGGATACCTGGCGACCATGGTCAGTGGTCAGATCATCGTTGAAAATGGCAAACACACGAGGGCGCGTCCCGGGACGGTGATCAGGGAGTTCGCGCGGGGGTAGTCATTTTCCTCAACAACTGGCCGGGTCAGGTATCCTTTAGCCATGCTCGTTCGTCTTATTACTGAGCTATACAGAAACGGAAGAGCGCCATGAGTGACGAATTGTTGAGCGGTGATGAAGAGACCAGCGGATTTGATGTTCAATCAGCCTGATTTGTTCTAACCCGTTGTCATCGCTTCCAGGTTCTAGCGGGCCGATCGGCATACCGCTCGATCACGGCGTTATCGAGTGTGACCCCGAGGCCTGGCGCCTGGGGCGCGACCGTCTGACCGTTCTCGATACCGGCAAACGGTGCCCCCACCAGTTCGTCAAAGATCGGGCTCTCATCGAACTGTAACTCCAGTCGATCAAAACCCGGCAGTGTCGCCGAGAGTTGCAGGCTGGCCGCGTGACAGACTGGGCCGCTTGGATTATGTGGGGATACCGCCAGACCAAGTTCAGCACACCGACTCGCTGTTTTCTGCATCTCAAAAATGCCTCCGACGTATTTTATATCGGGCATGACCACGTCGTAGGCGCAGCCCTCACAGAATGGTCGGAAGCTGTCCCACCGGACGCTGGTTTCAAGACCGGCCAGGAGCATGTCCGTTTCGTTACATTGCTGCCGCAACCGCGCGAGAGCAGGAATGTTGGCTTCGATTTCCGGCAGCGGTGTTTCTACCCAGTAGATGTCGAGCTTCGCCGCCGCATCAATCAGAGATACCGAGGTCGCTTCATCAAAGCGCCAGTGGCAGTCGATCATCAGGCGGGCATTGGGACCCACTGCGTCTCGTGCGGCGGCGACCCTGGCCAGGCCGTTCTGCATGGCAGCGATGCCATTGCCTTCTGCGCAGATGTCAGTGGTGACTTCATCGAAGGGAGCCACCTTGAAGGCCGTGTGCCCGGCGTCCATCGCCGTGATTGCGCTACCAGCAAATCCTCCGGGAGTTCGTTGCTCAGTACGACGATTGATGTTCGCATAGACGGGGATGTCGCTTCGCTGTACACCAAGATGTGCTGCCAGCGGTCTGTCGTGCGCTTGTGCGTCGAGACTCCAAAGCGCCTGATTAATGGCGCTGATGATTGCGGCATCATGGATGTTCTCGGGTGGGTTTGCCTGGGCGAACTCCCCGGGGTCAGAGAAGGGTGACATGGCGAATAACCTGGGCACCAGCCGTTCCGCCGACGCGCATAGGGCATCTTCCTGACCAATCAGTGTCGCTTCGCCAACAGCGTGACTTCCGTCCGTGGTGGTGAGCCTTACAAAGCTCCATCGGGTCTTATGCGTGATACAGACACAATGCAGGGTGGTGGATTCGAGTTCGATAGTGCTCATGGGTGATTTCGCGGTGCTGTTGTCTGTATTGAAGGAACGAGGAGGCGTGAGTCAATGCGTTGTTGGTGTACGGCGCAGTTCCCCAAGGGCATAGTGTTCACTCCATCGTCATTCGGCTGGGCCCGACCAAAACGCCTCGGGATCCCGACCGTAAGTGTTAGACTACTGGCCTGATCACCCAGGGCAGCAGCATGCAAGATAGCGAGTTCCAGCATAATTTCCATACTCACACGTTTCGCTGTAAGCATGCCAAAGGGGATGTTGCTGACTATTGTGAACGTGCGCTCACCTATGGGATGAAAACACTGGGTGTCTCTGATCACTCGGCCATGCCTGACGACCGCTGGCTGCAGGCTCGGATGCATTATATTGATCTGCCGGAATATACCGGCGCCATTGATCGTGCCCGCGAACAGTTCCCGGGATTACGGATCGTAAAAGGCATGGAATGCGAGTATGTCCCGGAACATCGCAACTGGTATGAGGATGAACTGCGTGGAGAGTACGAGTTTGACTACCTGATTGGCGCGGCTCACTTTTTCCTGGATGAAGACGATGACTGGGTTGGTACCTACGGCGGCACCAACTCCGCCAAAGCGCTGGTTGAGTTTGCCAACTACAACGTCAAGATGATGGAAACGCGGCTGTTTGACTTTATTGCGCATCCAGACCTGTTCGGGAACTGTTACGCGGAATGGGATGCGAACTGTGAAGCCGCTTCCCGGGATATGCTTGCTGCTGCAGCTGAATTTGGTGTGGGGATGGAGGTCAATGCGCTGGGTATTCGTAAACAAGCTGCCAAGAGCGCCTCGAACCCGTATCCACTGTATCCCTGGTTACCGTTCTGGGAGCTCGCGACCGATTATGATGTTCAGGTGATTGTGAACGCAGACGCTCACCGACCTGAAGACCTGCAGGGCAAGACCGGTGAGGCATTCGCGATTGTCGAACAGTTGGGGTTGCGACACATGGATGTCGACGCGCTTGGTAACCGGTCAATCGTGCAGGGCGAAACTGCCTGATTCGGGCAACTCGAAAATGCGGTCCGATCTCTTGTCGTTACAGATGCCTAGACAACCCGGACCGGCGTCCCGGTCAACTGCTTGAATAAATCACGTTGCGCCCAGCTGCCTCCGATTGCGGGCAGGGAGCGTCGCATCCGCTCAATATTTTGTGGACCGCGCTCGTCGCCCTGCGCGGACTGAACGACGGCACGAGCCAGCTCCAAACCCACTTCTGCTGCAACGTTTCCCTGGCCGGTTGTTGTGGTTGACCAGTTCTCAAAGGTGTTGAGTGCAGTCTTCACCACATCATGATCTCCGAGCCGCGCTGGTGCGATCAGGTAATGAAGTGAAGCAAACACCAGTTCCTGATCTGTGCATCGATGCGCAAAACGGTCCGCCAGTGTTTGCCAGCGTGGTCCGACATCCAATCCCAGAAGTTCCAGTCGCCATAACAACGAGGCGGCATTGCAGGCATCTAGGTAGAAGTCGGCCTCCAATGCGTCAGCCAGGTGTTCATCGTAGATATCGAGCGACGCCCCGTAGTCTCCTCGCCCGATCTGAAACAGCGCTTTGTGCCAATGCAGGTGGTAGACAAAGTTGTTGGCATCGGACCAATGCCGAGTCATCTGTTCCGCGAAATGCACGCCATCGGCCCAGCGTCCCTGCATCTGCATGACATGCATCACCGAGTGTGCAGCCCACAGGTCATTGGGATTGCGTTCACAGGCCTCTCTTCCGGCATGCTCTGCATCCCGGTAATCGGCAGACTCCTCGAGACCAAACGCGAACATCCCGAGCAGAAAACCATAAAAGGGGTCATCCTCCGACCAATGCGGCACCCGCTTTCTAACGGACTCGCAAAGGGCGTTGGAGTCGCCCGTATAGAGGTGCAGGTGGTGGGCGATTCGCAACGCCAGCATATCGCGAGGATAGGCATCCAGGAGAAGTTCGAGCTTTGCGAGTGCTTCGGTATCGTCGCCATGGGCCCAGACTGACAATACCGCCTTGTGTTGTGCTTCTCGCTCATTCAGAGCGACATCATCAAGCGCAGCGAGGGATTCGTGAACCTTCGGGTTCACACGAGGGTCGCTCGCTATCTTCATCATGTAGCCTCTGAAACAACGGGTCATGGGCATCTCACTGACGTTGGTCAGTGTGTTGAGCTTGTCCATGGTGTCCGTCCTGGACGTGAGATAGCTCACCAGTATGTCGTTGTAGGCTGCAAGATGACTGTCATTTTCAGCCGTGAACTCGAGACCATTTGAGTCAGTGATTTGATGCATGGGAACCTCTGCGATCAGAAAAGGGGTCGTAGTGATTCGCGAGCACCTTCATGCTGCCTTGGGTATCGCGCCTCATGCCGAATCCCTCGGACAGGGTTTCTCTTGTCGAATTCGTATCGACGATGTCTGCGAATCGCTCGTCTTCTAGCCTGATACTCATTGTGATGTTCCTTCCGAAGCCATCTCTGGGCACGTCCTCGGACCTTCCAGAGGCCGTTGACCATACCTGACCGCCGGTAAGTGCGCACCTGTCTCTTGTTCTCTTGGGCCTTTCAAGACCGCTCCTTCGAATGACCTGAGGAATCGTGCCGCATGTACATCAGGATATGCACCGATGCACAAAGATGTAGAGCCATCCGACGCATGTCGGAAGAGGTATTGGTGCGATGGCATGCAATCTTCTGTGAGTACTGGTAGATTTTCGAACGAAGACAACAGCGTGGTACCGCATCCATGGACAAACACGAGCAGCAACCACTAGCGACACCCTACGCACCGGTCGATCACACAGGTGTGATCATTGAAGATCTTGATATTGGCCAGGTGGTGGCGACGATCGCCGACCAGGGCTATGCCGTCGTGAAGAATTTTCTGCCACCCGAGGACATTGCTTCCATTCGGCATGCGTTCAATACCGAGGTCCCCATCACCGCGATGAGTGGTATTGGTGCGACGGGTAAGAGCTGGCGCGCACACAACCTCTTATCCAAGACCAGGGCCGCAGATCACGTGTTCCTCGATCCCCGATTGCGTGCCATCGTGGATGGTGTCATCGGCAAGTACAATCAGATCAATATCACGACACTGTTCAACACGCTGCCTGGCGAAACGGCACAGCATCTGCACCAGGATGATGGCCTGTGGCCGATTCCTCGTCCCCATCCGACGTTCCTGTGCAATGCGCTGATTGCCTTTGACGATTTCACGAAGGAGAACGGCGCGACACATCTCGTGCCTTATAGCCATACATGGACACAGGCACCGGATCAGTCGGTGGAATCCATCCAGATCGAAATGAAGTCTGGCAGCATGGTCCTGTGGGACGGTGGCATGTGGCACGGCGGTGGCGCAAATACCTCGAAAGATGTTGAGCGTATGGGCTTTTTTATCAGCCACCAGATCAGCTACCTGCGACCGCAGGAGATCCAGTTGCTGGCGATCCCTAAAGAGGTTGTCAAAGAGATGCCTCACAGGCTGCAGCGCCTTGTCGGATACCACCCTTTTGGCATTGGCGTGGATGGCCGCGATCCACTCGATGTGCTCGAAGATGATGTGGTCATCAATCCTGAAGCTCGTTCAGCAGAGCATTGGCGGGCTAATTCTTAGCCGCTCAGAGCTGCTATAGGAGACCTCGTTCGTTGTGCGTCGGGATGCCAACCTGTTTAGTGCCGGTGACCTGTCACGGATGGCCGAGGTGCTCGATGAAGCTTTTGATCTACACGGCGAGTATGTCGGGATCGGCTCAATCGCAATAGAGATCGTGTAGTAACTCGACAACCCGTCGTGCCTTGTCATCTGCCAGCTGGATGTTGTTCACTTTACGCGCGATGATGCCATCGTTCTTCGTTTCGTACGCCTGGGCGAAGCAAGCCCCGATGGGCAGATCGAAGTCGTCTCAGGTCTGCAACCAGGGGATGTGATTACCGCGAGGAAGCAGTGATGACGCGGGTGTGTCCGGCTACTTCCCTGGGGCCTGTTCGATAGCTGCCAGAATATTGGGGGGTGAACATGGCAATCGGGTTATTCGAACTCCGATGGCGTTGCTGACCGCACCTGCAACAGCGGCCAGAGGCGGAATGATCGGTGCTTCACCGACGCCGCGAACACCATATGGATGCAGCTCATTGGGGACCTCGACGATGATGGTCTCGATCATGGGCAGATCGGAGGTCAGCGGTATCCGATAGTCTAGGAATCCCGGATTCTCCAGTGCACCTTTGTTGTTGTAGACGTACTCTTCATTGAGCGCCCAACCGATTCCCTGGACGGCGCCGCCCTGCATCTGACCTTCGACCGCGTCCCGGTGAATGGCAGTACCCGCATCCTGTACCGTGGTATATCTCAGGAGCGTCACCTTGCCCGTTTCCGGATCAACGTCCACGTCGCAGACATGCACCGAAAAACTGGGTGCGATACCGGGAGTGACTCGAGTCGTGTGCGTTCCGGAGATGGGACCACCTGTGCCCTGGGCATCCCGACAGATTTCTTTGAGTGACAAACGCTCACCGGTGACATCGTTGACCGCGTTACCGTCCTGCCATGTCACCTGACCTGGTGTCACGTTCCAGCCTGAGGCGGCGCGCACCTTCATTTCCTCAATGGCTTCCCTAGTGGCACCAACGACGGCCTGGCCGGTAGTGTTGATGGTCCGGCTGCCGGCGCTGTTATCGGCGAAACCGACTGAATCGGTGTCGGCGGTCACTGAGGCGATCTGGTCAACGGACACACCGAGTTCTTCCGCGGACATCATGGCGAGTGCGATACGAGTACCCGACAGATCCACCGAGCCTGTTGAGAGCGATACCGTACCGTCCGGATTCATATGGATGGTTGCACTTGAGGTGCCTCCGCCGTTGTGCCAGAAACCGGCTGCGACGGCACGGCCCTGGTTCTTGCCGAGTCTGGACTTGTAGTGCGCAGAATTTCGCGCCGCTTCCAGACACTCCACGAGGCCAATGCTCTTGAAGACCTCGCTCTGAGTTGTAGAGCCGTTGCGGACCGCATTCTTCAGCCTGATTTCGATGGGGTCCATGTTCAGGCGAGCAGCCAGTTCGTCGATGGCGTTTTCCGTTGCCAGCGCCACCTGGGGCGCGCCGGGACCCCGGTAAGCTCTGACCCGGGGCTTGTTGACCACTGCTGCGTACCCCTCAACGTAAACGTTGGGGATATCGTAGGAGGTAAAGGCGGAGCGCATGCCGCCACCAAGAGGTGCCGCGATCACACCACACTCGAAAGCCATCCAGGCAAAAGCGGCTGTGATACAGCCATCGCGCTTCGCGCCGACCTTGACCCGGATTTTGGCAGCAGCCCCCGGACCACCGGCACGGAACACGTCCTCCCGGGTCATGCGCATTTGTACAGGACGCCCCGCCTTCTTGGACAGCATCATCGCAATGGCTTCCTGATAAGCCGCCGTCTTACCGCCAAAGGCGCCACCGACCTCTGCGGGAACGACATGGAGCGCGGACTGTTCCATCTGCATCATGGTGGCGACGCTGCTGCGCAAGGGAAAATGACCCTGGCTGCCAGCCCACAGTGTTGATTGCCCCAGTGCGTTGTAATCAGCCAGGCAGACCGGAGGCTCGACATAGCCCTGATGCACCGTTGGCGTATTGAATTCGAGCTCAACAATCTCGTCAGCGTCGGCAAAGCCTCGTTCGATGTCACCTGCGCTTCGCTCGTCCCGGGACAGGATATTAGAGGATTTGCCGTTGAATTCGATATGGTCATACAAGGTAGGCGCGTCTTCGGCCATGGCATCATCAAGCGTCATCACCGGCGTGAGTTTCTCGTATTTCACCTTGATCAGTTTCGCCGCCTTTCTGGCAATGGAGCGTGAGGTTGCTGCAACCGCGGCCAGAGCCTGACCGTGATAGAGGACCTTCTCGATCGCAAGGTTGTCCCGGGCCAGCGTGCCTGGACCGCCTGGTGCCAGATGGGCAAAGTCCTGCCCGGTCACCACGGCACGGACACCTGCCAGCTTTTCGGCGGCTCGAGTGTCGATACTTTTGATCCTGGCGTGGGCGACGTCGCTACGGAGGACAGCACCGTGGAGCATATTGGGTAGCGTGTAGTCCGCCGCGAATCGGGCTTTCCCGGTGACCTTGTCGATCAGATCCGGGCGCAATGGTCTTTCGCCGATAATATTGTACTGACTGCTCACGTGGTCATACTCCTGCCCGTAATACGTTCTTTTCATGGTGTCCCTGGCCAGTGTATCGCCCTGGCTGGGTGCACGGAATATTCTGCAGTAACTGAGTCCTGGTGTAACCCTAGCGTTGAACCGCAGCGCCCCGGCTCGGAATGCTAAAAATCTGGCGCCGAGCCATAAGTTGAGTGGAAATTGATCCAGATCAATGCTGGTCAATGGGTGTCGCTGTTTAATGCCCCCTGAACGATGAAAGCCCAAACGAAAGGGTTTGGGGTCAGAGTAATTTGCCGACAGCCAGTTGCCTACCTCCCTTGGAACAGCCCTGGTAATCCTGCTCTGACGCCATCATCGGCTTGTCGTTGCCTCTCTGCCGTTTCTCGCACAGGGCGGCAACTTAGCGAAACTCCTCATTAGGAGGACCGACAAGAGGCCGACGCAGTGGTGTCGTTTGAAAGTGGTGAAGAGGATCAGAGCCTAGTACTTCGAGGGGTCCAACCCGACCTCCATCAGTTCCTGTAGCTCTGGGGACAGGGTCTCAAATTCGTCCACCGAGAAGTGTTCCTTATAGGTATGGCCGGGTAGCAGCCAACCTGCGCAGACATAAACGTTGAAGGCACGTCGAATGCGGTCAGTCGTCGTATTGGGGCCGTGGCCATGCCACACCCGTCCCGATAGGAGGAGCAGGTCGCCTGGGTCCATGTCGACCGAGATGCGATCGTGGTCTGGGTCGATGGGCTGTTCCCACCCGTGTGATCCGGGAATCACCGTCGTGGCACCCACCGGCTCGTCGAACGTGTCGAGGGCGAGTAGCGCGTTCGATGTAAACGGGTGATCTCTGGATAACTGTTGGTAGAAGTCATCATCACGATGCAATGCACGTTCGCCTGAACCCGGGCTGAGGTACTTCACACTCACGTCCGACAGGTTCATCCCCCAACGTTCGGTCGCGCCCAACACCATCCGAAACGCTGCCAGCAAACGAGGATCGGTAACCAGACTGTCCAGTTCCCGGGTGCGTAACATGATTTCAGGAATGCGGAATCCGAGCCTTGCTATCCCATCATCGCCCGTTGTCTCGATGGGCACCTTCAAGGACTCACACAGGTCTCTTAGTTCAGCGACCCGGTCCGCATCAACGAAGCCTCTGATGATGCTGTAGCCGTGCTGCTCAATGTCTTTTGTGGTGGTTGCCAGATCCACGACGGGATGTCCTGTATGGCCCAATGTCTTGATGAAGTCGATCACGTATGACTGACCATGGCAAGCCGCAAGGGTGCGATTGAACCGGCAAATGGGTGAACCCGCGCGGTGAACCTACTTTAAGTCCACGTATGATAGAGTTGCTCGGCGATTTAGCCTTGAACAGTTAGAGAAAGGGGAGAGCGAGGAGCCATTGTTGCTCCAACGAGGTATGGCGAGATACATCACCCGCCGACTGCTGCTGATTTTTCCGACATTGATCGGAATCATTACGCTCAATTTCTTTATTGTGCAGCTGGCGCCAGGCGGCCCTGTGGATCAGATGATCGCTACCCTCACTGGTCAGGATACCGGGGGCGCGGCATCACGGATCGCGGGCGCACAATCGGCGCCACAGGCATCGCAGATGCAGGAGGCGACGCAGTATGCGGGTGCCCAGGGACTTGACCCTGAGCTGATCGCCGCTATCGAAAAGCAGTTTGGCTTCGACAAACCGATTCACGAACGTTACTTCATGATGCTGACCGACTACCTGACACTCGAGTTGGGTGACAGCTACTATCAGAACAGGCCGGTGATCGACCTGATCGTTGAACGCCTGCCGGTATCCATTTCTCTCGGTCTATGGTCAACGTTACTGGTGTACCTGTTGTCGATCCCGTTGGGGATACGCAAGGCCGTGCATGACGGTACCCGTTTTGACGCCTGGACCAGCGGTGTCATATTTGTGGGTTACGCAGTGCCCAGCTTTTTGTTTGCGGTCTTCATGATTGTGCTCTTTGCAGGCGGCTCCTATCTCGACATCTTTCCCCTGAAGGGGCTGACGTCCAATGACTGGGATACGCTGTCCCCATTGGCAAAGGTGGGGGATTACTTCTGGCATCTCGCGCTACCGGTGGCGGCGCTCACCATCGGTGGATTTGCGACCCTCACCATGTTGACCAAAAATTCGTTCCTGGATGAGATCTCGAAACAGTACGTGCTGACGGCACGCGCCAAAGGCATCAACCAGAAACGGGTGCTCTATGGCCACGTGTTCCGCAACGCCATGCTGATTGTCATTGCAGGGTTTCCGGCGGCACTGATCGGCGTCCTTTTTACAGGCGCACTGCTCATTGAGGTGATCTTCTCTCTCGACGGTCTGGGTCTGCTTGGTTTTGAAGCGGTGCTCCGTCGCGACTATCCGATCATGTTCGGGACACTGTTCTGTTTTACGTTCTTGGGTTTGATTCTGACGCTGATCGGCGACATCACGTACACGCTGGTCGACCCTCGTATCGATTTCGAGACGCGGGAAACCTGATGAGTACGACAACTGTTCAACCGACGGATGGTTTCGTCATCGATGATTCTGCCCCGCGCTGGCAGATGTCGCCCCTTACGAAGCGTCGCTGGGCTAATTTCAAGGCCAACAAACGCGGTTATTTCAGCCTGTGGGCGATCAGCATCATGATGGTGTTGTCTTTCTTCGCCGAGTTTATCGCCAACGACAAGCCCTTGATCATGGGTTACAACGGCAGCTTGTATGTGCCGGTGCTGGTCAGCTACCCGGAGACCGAATTCGGCGGTGTGTTTGAAACTGAAGCGCGTTACACGAGTCACGCTGTGCAGGATCTGATCGATGCCGGGGACGGCTGGATGATCTGGCCGCTGATCCCATTCAGCTACGACACCATTGATCTGTATACCGAAGGCGCTGTGCCGGAAGCCCCCAGTGCGAGGCACTGGCTGGGGACCGACGATGTTGGTCGCGATGTCACGGCCCGCATCATCTACGGTTTCCGGTTGTCGATCCTGTTTGGCCTCGCACTGACGTTCTTTTCCAGCATCATCGGGATCGCCATCGGTGCGACCCAGGGTTATTTTGGCGGTTTGGTGGATCTGATTGGTCAACGGCTGGTGGAAATCTGGGCCGGGCTCCCGGTGCTGTTCCTGATCATCATTCTGACCAGCATGATTGAACCCAACCCGTACGTGCTACTCGGCCTGTTGCTGCTCTTCAACTGGATGTCGCTGGTCGCGGTCGTGCGAGCGGAATTCCTGCGCACGCGAAACTTCGACTATGTGAATGCCGCCCGTGCTTTGGGAGAAACGGATTCAGTGATCATAGTGAAGTATGTGTTGCCAAACGCGATGGTGGCGACGCTGACGTTCTTGCCGTTTTTGTTGAACGGTTCTATTACCACCCTGACTTCGCTGGATTTCCTCGGCTTCGGTCTGCCGGCCGGTTACCCGTCACTGGGTGAACTGCTGGCCCAGGGCAAGGCCAACATCCAGGCACCCTGGCTGGGTCTCTCTGGTTTCTTCACCCTGGCGATCATGCTGACCCTGCTGGTGTTTGTCGGGGAGGCGGTGCGTGACGCATTTGACCCCAGGCGGTCCGCGACATGAGTGATCGTATTCTCGAAGTCGACAACCTGTCGGTCGCATTCCGTGGCGAAGAAGTCGTGCGCAACGTGAGTTTCACCATTGACCGTGGTGAAACCGTTGCGATTGTTGGCGAATCCGGTTCCGGTAAATCCGTGACCGCGTTATCGGTCATGCAACTTTTGCCGTATCAATATGCCAGTCACCCCACCGGGTCCATTCTGGTGGATGGCAAGGAGGTGGTTGGGGCAGAAGAAGACGACATGCTGAAGCTCCGGGGCGACAGGGTCGGCATGGTGTTCCAGGAGCCAATGACTTCCCTGAATCCACTGCACCACATTGAGAAGCAGATCAGTGAGGTGCTCTACGTCCACCGCGGTATGGGGCTCGTTGAAGCCCGCGATCGGACGCTTGAACTCCTGAACCTCGTTGGTCTGCCACGACCTGAGGAACGCCTTCGGTCCTATCCCCATGAATTGTCTGGCGGTCAGCGGCAACGGGTCATGATTGCGATGGCGCTCGCCAATGAACCTGACCTGCTCATCGCGGATGAGCCAACGACCGCACTGGATGTCACCATTCAGGCACAGATTCTGGAACTACTAGACGAGTTGAAGGAGCGCCTCAACATGGCGCTCTTGCTCATCACACACGATCTGGGTGTGGTGCGGAAAATGGCAGACCGCGTGTGTGTCATGACCCACGGGGACATGGTGGAGCAGGGCACTGCGGACCAGATTTTTGATCAACCACAACATGAGTACACTCGCGCGCTGCTCGCTGCAGAACCGAGTGGCGATCCTGTTCCTGCCAATGAAGACGCACCCATTGCCATGAACGCCCGTGACGTGAAGGTGGAGTTCGATCTCGCCAAGGGCTTTTTTGCGAAGAAGTCAGTTCTGACTGCCGTGAATCAGGTCAGCGTTGTCGTCCGGGGAGGTCAGACGTTGGGCATTGTCGGGGAATCGGGGTCGGGCAAGACCACCCTCGCGATGGCGCTTATCCGTTTGATCGGCAGTGAAGGCAGTATCATGCTGGGTGACACCGAACTGCAGGGCATGAAGTCGAAAGCGCTGCGTGCCTACCGGGACCAGATCCAGATTGTGTTCCAGGACCCGTATGGCAGTCTGCCGCCGCGGCTGTCGGTCAATCAGATTATTGAGGCAGGGCTCAAAATCCATCAGCCGGAACTGTCACCGCTTGAACGACGAGCTGCGGTGAGTGCCTCACTGGTTGAGGTGGGTCTCGACCCTGAGGCGCAGGACCGGTATCCGCATGAGTTTTCCGGGGGCCAGCGTCAACGGATTGCGATTGCGCGTGCCATCATCCTGAAGCCACGCATGATTTTACTGGATGAACCCACGTCAGCACTCGATCTTTCCGTGCAGGCTCAGGTCGTGGATCTGCTGCGTGACCTGCAACGGCGCTATCAACTGGCGTACCTGTTTATCAGCCATGACCTGAAGGTCGTTAAAGCGCTCGCTCACGAGCTTGTGGTGATGAAGGATGGGGTGATTGTTGAACAAGGTCCGTCAGAGCGCTTGTTTGAATCGCCGGAGACCGACTACACGAAGGCGTTGATGGCGGCGGCGTTTGAATTGACGACGCATGAGACCAGCGCGTAATAGCTTGACTAAGCTGACTCAACAAATTTCGATCGCAAACGTTGAATCTCGGTTTCACTCAGACCGATGCTGATCACATATGCTTCTACCCCACCGTATTCCTCATTAGTGTGTCGATCTACAACGCGTGGTTGCATCGCGGGCGTCGTGCAGAACTCCATTTGTTCGCACGCGGTGGTCACGGTTTTGGCATGAAGCAGCAGGGTCTACCCAGCGATCGATGGTTTGAGCTGTTTGTGACGTGGCTCGCTTCAGAAGGGTTTGTTCCAGAGAAGTGATCTCACCGTCAGGAACTGACCAGTTGGCGAGACTCCTTCATCGGTTGCTCAGTCAGGGCTCGATCCCCCGACTTCGCTGACGGGTCCCAGCGCGTCGACGACAGGTAACGAAGGGCCAGTTTCATGGCTCTTGGGTCGTCAAGGCGCTGCAGTGCTTCTATTCCCCAACCGCGCACGTGGTGATGCCAGTGATAGAGGTTGTTGCGCAGGCGATCGATAATCTCTTCGGTACACGCCTTCGATCCCAGTTTGGCAATGGCAAAGGTCGCGTTGCGAACGACGATCGCGTCCTCGTCCTTCAGTGCGTTGGTCAAGGTCTCGATCACTGCGTCATCCAACGGCGACTGCTGCTGGGTGAGCAAACCAATGGCTTCAATGGCGGTTCGTCGTAGAGGAACATCAGTGCTTGTGGCAAAGGGGGTCACCGATGCAACCGCAGAGCTGGCATGGAGACCGATGTCCCCGATCAGATCCAGAATCCTCACCTGTACGTCTGTATCAGCCGTCTCGAGTCTGGAGAGGAGTTCAGGCAAAGCCTGCTTTGCCGCTCGAACGATACCGTAGGCTGCGATGGCGCGCAGATCGAGATCTTCTGAGAAGAAGTGTTTGAAGAGCAGAGAAAGGCCGTCAGCTTTTGAGCCAAGTTCGTAGCTCGCGCCCAGGGCGATGGCATCATCACGACTACCGAGTGCTTCTGACAGTTCATTAACGTCGCGTTGCGACGTGGTGTTATCGCTGGTCCCCAAATGCCAGGACCAGACGTTCTTCCATATGGGGCACTGAGGGTCGTCCTCGGAGCCTTGCCAGGCTTTTGAGCGGTGATTCCAGGTCGGTGCAGTGGGTTCCTCGTTGCGTGCAAACAGAAATTTCACCATGTGGCGTTGCTTTCCGGTGACGTTTGCGGTGTATCGGCCGTGAACAATATCGAAGTGAACGATGGAGATTGTTCCGGCGTCACCGGACAGTGGAATTTTCGCCTCTTCCCACGGGGCGCTGGCAGCATTGATGTCTTCAACCAGGTCGGGGTGCATCTCTTTGAAGTCAGCTTCCATTTCTGCGTAACGTTGGAACCGGTTGGTACCACGAAACGCTTCTGCATCAAGTTTTGACCGGTATGACTGGTAGATCTCTGATTTGATGCGTTCCGACTTTTTTTTCAGTCGATCCACGTCCCGACGCGTCACATATTGGCTGCGTGGAACGATACCGGTCGGCCCCATTTCCACCGGGGTATCCTGGGGATAGTAGAGCAGCATCACGAAACGGGTCGGATGGTACCGGCGCAGTCCGTCCATGGCATTGTGGGAATGATTGTCGCCATCTTTGTGTAATGCCTGCGCACCATCCGGGTAGTTGACGTGATCATGGCGATGGAAGTGCAGGTAGTAGTTAGGGCCTAGGAGGGATGTCAGCGCACCGACAACCTTCGGTTCATCCAGCATGTTCTGAAGTTCCGGGACACAGGGCAGGAGATTGTTGTGACCACGCGGACCGGTTTCATCCAGGGGTTCCAGTTCCTCGTACATTCTTGCATGGAAATCTCTGGGTTGATCGGACTGAAGCTGCAGGTAGCCTTCAACGATGAACTGTTGGATGGCGTCATCGTCGAGCAGATAGGGGGTGTCATCTTTCATGGATTAGCTCTTGTTCTGTGCGACACCGTCGTGAAGGACGGAATAAGCTTCTTTGTGCTGACCAGCGTCGGCAAAAGCGACGAGGTGGAATTCCCGCGGTTTGCCGTCCTGGTTCGTTGTGTGGGAATGCAGGTGGTTCCCCCACCAGTTGCCGTCCGGAACGTTAGAGCCATCCAGGGCGGTATCAGTGGCCAGCACCTGAGGTCCGCGAACAAAGGCGACCGCATCACTGGTGACGTCGGTATGGGGTACTGTCCTGATGTCGAGCGGCATGTTGACGGTAATGGTGTCCCCGGGTTGCCACTCCCTGTCGATTTCGATCAGTCGTGATTCAGGTACTGCAAGGCTCTCACTGCCATTGATTCTGGCCGAGTAACCGTCGGCCCAGGGTGGTACGCGCAGTACCAGGGTAAATCGCTCCGTGCTCTCTGGCGTGACGTCCACTTCAAAATCACCGCTTTGCGGGAAGTCCCCTTTAACGGTGAGGGTGACTTTCTTTTGTTCGTCGTTGGCATGGTAGGACATCACGTGACGCCCTGGAATGTATTGCAGTAGAGCCGGGTGACCATTCAGCGTGCCTGAAGCCACCAGCGGGATCATTGCCAACCCCCGGGGTATGCTGCTGGAGCAGCATGAGATCGCAGGGGTCAGTTTGACATCATGTCCGTTGTAATGCTTTTGGCCCACGAGTGGTGCGAAATAACTGACCTCGCCGGTGAGTGGCGACTGTGCTGCGGGCAGTGCGTTATAGATGGTGCGTTCGATTTCATCGGCGTACTGCACGTCGCCGGTCAGCTCAAACAGATGTTTGGTCAGTTGTAGCCAGGTGACTGTCACGCACCCTTCACCAACAGCCTGGCCGGGGGGCATGCGGCCATCCTGAGTAAATTGTTCGAAGTAGCTTGCGGTCCCGGTGATGTAGAGACGCTTGCTAGCAATATCATTCCACGCGTTCAGGCAGGCGCGCAGGTAACGTTCATCCGGATCAATGCGATAGAGCTCCAGTAGCCCGACCAGATTGGAGAGCATCTCGTAGGCTTTTCGATTGGCTGTCCGGTAAACGTCACCGGTGTCGAGCAAGCTGGTAAGCAGTCTGCAGCCATCCTCGTACATCCATGTTTCCGGATCACTCTCATCCTCCCACGCCTGGACGATCCGATGGCAGAACTCGAGATACCGGGATTCGCCGGTTTCCCTGTACAGAATTGCGATAGACTCCAGCACACTAGTGGCGGCCATCCCAAGATGAGAGCTGGCGAGACGAAGACTCTTCCCACGGGTCACATAATGGTCATACATCAGATCAGCCGACTGACGACACGCGGTGATTGATGCCTGGTCCGCCGTGGCCTGGTAATAAGTGAGCAGTCCAATCAGCGCATACTTGTGTGTCCAGACATCCCACACAGGACCATCCCACCCCAGGCCGTCGCCTTGTCGGAACTGGTCGCTGTCCTTGTAGGTACCGAGGTAGCCGTTCTCCAACTGCCTGGCGATGAGCCTTCTTGCAGTTTCATCCATCCGTGATTTGAGGCGTTCATCGCCCGTATAGCGCCAGGCATGTGTCGCCGCATGGAGGTACTTACCGACATGTTCACCAGCCCACCACTGTTTTCCTGGCCGGTTCTCAAACGGGTCTAGGATCATGTTCAGATCCAGTGTGAGAAGCCGTTTTTCAACATTGATCTGCATGCGATCTGCGATCCATCCTTCGAATTGTGAACGCAGGAGGTCACCCTCGTGAAATGCAATGCTGACCTGGTTGGAAACTACCGGTGCCATCAAGTCGCCTTATCAGTCCTATCAATGGTGAGCATTGTAGCAAGCCTCTTGGACTGTGCTGGT
>MDTB01197054.1_pt1 | contig 26795 bp, 26 predicted proteins | sample 811161 | NCBI WGS metagenome assembly MDTB01 (sample SAMN05326650, study PRJNA326480) | marine metagenome | isolation source: seawater | place: Mediterranean Sea | collected 2009 | reverse complement strand
GGTGAAAGAAGAGGTAATTCAGTTAAAGATTTCTTAGTATCTCTTGGTGTGGATCCAGGAAGAATAACTGTGATAAGTTACGGCAAAGAAAGACCATCAGCTGATGGTAACACTTCTGAGTCATGGGCCGAAAATAGAAGAGCCGTGACTATCATCGGAAGTAACTAAAACCGCGATGTAAAATCCTTTAATCGAAGGGCTGGCATTTGTCTAGCCCTTTTTTTTTATGAAAAAAATAATAATAACTACATTTATTTTTATTCTAACCCTAGTGACTGGTCAGGTTGAATCACAAGAAGTTGACATAGATGAATTATTAGAAAGGCTGACTAGGATTGAAAAAAATATTTCTGATCTTCAAAAAGGAAAGGTTGAAGAATTAGAAAAATCTATTTCTTCAGGTTATATTTCAAGAAATGAAGCAAGATTTGATGATATTGAAACTAAAAATAGGATGAACTACGGGATAATTGAAGAAATTCAAAATAAAATAAATAATTTAGAAAAAAAGTTAGACTTAATAAATTCAGATTTCCAATCAAGAGTATCTAAAATTGAAAATAAACTTGATAATATGGAAGACTCACAAAAAACTGGCTTAATTAAAAAAAATCCAGTTATTCAACCTGCTTTAAAAGAAGATTTAGAGCAGATTGATGAAAAAATATCAGAGAATATTTCAGAATCGGAAATAAAAAAAAAATATGAAAATGCTATTAAATTACTTTGGGCTAGCAAATACAAAGAGGCTGAATCCGAATTAAAAGCCTTAAAAAAAATTAATCCATTGGACTTAATGCCTAATATTCAATATTGGTTAGGCGAGGTCCATTATGCTCAAAAAAACTTTGAGAAGGCAATAATAGAATTTGGTGATGGTTTAAAAAATTATCCTGACTCTATTAAAGGGCCCGATAATCTCCTAAAACTAGGTCTTTCATTTTCAAACTTAAAAAAGATTAATGAAGCATGTAATGTATTGTATCAACTTGGAGAGACATATAATGATGCACCAAAAAATGTTTTAGAAAAAGCTAACTCTGAAATGAAGAAACTTAATTGTCAGGAATGAAGTGTCTGGAGTTATTACTCAAAAAGAGTTTAACGCAATATTAAAAACAGATTTTGTATTTGAAGATAAACCTAATATTGGTTTATGCGTCTCTGGAGGCGTTGATAGTTTGGCTTTATTTTTATTAATGCAAAAATGGATTAAAGAATGTTCAGGCAAACTATTTGTTTTTCATTTTAATCATAATTTAAGAAATGAATCCTCATCTGAAGCAGGTTTACTAAAGTCAAAGCTTAATGAGTTTGGTCACAAAGTATTTGTTTTAGATTGGAAAAGAAATTCTAAAACAAAAATAAATATGAGAGTTGCAAGAGATTTTCGTTACAAATCAATTATCAATTTATGTGAAAAAATGAGTATTCTACACTTAATGACTGCTCATCATCAAGATGATAACTTAGAAACATTTTATATGAGATCTAAGAGAGCTCATACCTCACTTGGATTGTCTTCTATTCCCAAAAAAACTATTGTTGGTAATGTGCAGATAATTAGACCTTTAATATCTTTAAGTAAAGAGAGAATGATATCAACATGTAAATATCATAAAATTGACTGGTTTAATGACCCAAGTAATAAAAGTTTGGTCTATGAGAGACCTAGAATTAGAGAAGAATTTTTTTTGAAAAAAAAAAATGAAATGAATAAAATATTACAATCTTTTAAACAAATAAAAAAATTAAATACTAAATTAGAAGACAAAATTAGTAGTTTTTTTATTTCAAATATTTCATTTCAAAAGTATGGAGTATTTGAAATTAATAAAAATAAATATGAAAAATGTGATTTAGAATTACAGATTGAGATTTTAAAAAAAATATTGACTACTTGTGCGGGAAAAATTTATCCACCAAGGAAAAAGTCAATTTTGTTTTTTCTGAATAAATTAAGAAAATTTTCAAATTTTAAGCATACTCTTCATAGTTGTATTATATTTGTATCAATTGACAAAATAATTTTTTATAAAGAAATTCCAAAAAACACAGAAATGAAAAGTAAAAAGGTTTTAAAAAATATTCCGTATTTCTGGAATAATAGATTCTATCTTTCATCAAAAAAATACAATGTTTTATGTGAAAGGATAACTCTAGGGAAGTGGAAAAGAATAAATAAGAAATTTTGCCTTAAGAAATCAGAGATTAATTTTTTGATTTTAAGGTCATTACCCCTTATAAAAGTTTCAAAAAATTATCTTATACCATTTCTTACTGATGAGGGTATCTTAGATGATTACGGCATTGAGTTTTACTTTATGCCTCAAATTCCTCTTACAATAAAAAATTATTTTTAAATATTAATTGAGATTTTTAAAGATATAATTATATAAAATTCATGAATAATAGTTTTTTAAAAAATATAGCTATTTGGACTCTAATAGGATTCTTAGTTTTCCTTATTGTTGATTTCTATAACTCAAATAACTCAGTAAATAATAATAAGCCGATATCATATTCCAGTTTTTTAAATGATGTCAAAAATGGCAATGTGTCAAGTGTTAAGATTAGAGGTAACAATATATCAGGAATATATAACAACGGATCAAACTTCTCTACATATGCACCAAATGATTTGGGGTTAATTGATAAACTTGAAAAAAATAATATTGAAATAATTGCTCAACCACTTGATAAAAACTCTCCTGGTCTACTTGATGTTCTAATTTCATGGTTCCCAATGCTTTTACTTATTGGTGTTTGGATTTTTTTTATGCGCCAAATGCAATCCGGAACTGGAAGAGCAATGGGATTTGGCAAATCAAGAGCAAAACTTCTTAACGAGAATAAGGATAAAGTTACTTTTAAAGATGTAGCAGGCATTGATGAAGCAAAAGCTGAACTTGAGGAAATAGTAGAATTTTTAAAAGATCCTTCCAAGTTTCAAAGACTTGGAGGCAAGATCCCTAAAGGAGCCTTGCTGGTTGGACCACCAGGAACAGGTAAAACACTTCTCGCAAGAGCTATTGCGGGAGAAGCAAATGTTCCTTTTTTTTCGATATCAGGCTCAGACTTTGTTGAAATGTTTGTTGGTGTAGGTGCCAGTAGAGTAAGAGATATGTTTGAACAGGGGAAAAAAAACGCACCTTGTATAATTTTTATTGATGAAATAGATGCTGTTGGTCGTCATAGGGGAGCTGGTTTGGGAGGTGGTAATGATGAAAGAGAACAAACTTTAAACCAATTGTTAGTTGAAATGGATGGTTTTGATGCCACAGAAGGTGTGATTTTAATTGCTGCAACTAACCGACCAGATGTTTTAGATCCAGCCCTTCTCAGGCCAGGTAGATTTGATCGCCAAGTTGTAGTTCCAAACCCAGATATCAAAGGCAGAACAAAAATATTATCTGTTCATACTAGAAAGTTAGCATTAGCCCCTGATGTCGATATTACGGTAATTGCCAGAGGAACTCCAGGTTTTTCAGGTGCCGATTTAGCAAATCTTGCAAATGAAGCTGCTTTGCTAGCTGCAAGAAGAAATAAAAGATTAGTCACAATGATTGATTTTGAAGATGCTAAAGACAAAGTTCTTATGGGTGCAGAGAGACGTTCAATGGTTATGACTCAAAAAGAAAAAGAACTTACTGCATATCATGAAGCAGGTCACGCTTTAGTTGGCATATTTACACCAGGGAATGACCCACTTCACAAAGTTACAATAATTCCTAGAGGAAGAGCATTAGGTGTAACGATGAACCTTCCTGAAAGAGACAAATACTCAGAAACAAAAACAGAAATGAAAGCGAAACTTGCCATGATGTTTGGTGGAAGAGTAGCTGAAGAAATTATATTTGGTAAAGAAAACATTACATCAGGGGCATCAAATGATATTCTGCAAGCAACTCAAAAGGCAAGAGCCATGGTTGTAGAATGGGGTATGAGCGATATTTTGGGACCTTTGAAATATTCAGAAAACGAAGAAGACGTTTTTTTGGGTAGATCTGTTACTCAAAGAACAAGTATGTCTGATGAGACGGCAAAACTTATAGATACTGAGATAAGAAGTTTAATTGAAAAAGCTGAAGGTCATGCAAGAAAAATTTTAAAAAAGAACATCAAACATCTTCATAACCTTGCAAAAGCACTCCTAGAATTTGAAACTTTAACAGGTGATGAAGTTAACAAGCTTATAAAAAAAGGTAATCTTAAAGACAAAAATACTAAAAAGGATGACACAGGTAATAGAAAGACTTCTTTACCTATTGATGAAGGATCATCAAAGAAAACAAAAGGAAAAATGGGAGGATTAAACCCAAACCCCGCCTTATCTTAATATTTATTTGTATATTCTGTTTTGAATTCTTTTTCTGATACAAAATCCTATCTAAGACCCCTTGGTTTCATTCCAAAAGAGATCGGCGTAAAATTACAAAAAAACAATGATGCAATGTGTATAAATGATAACTTTTACACATGCATTGAATTGATAAAAAAAAAAAAAAATGAAATATTAAAAAAACAATTCACTATTAGTGATTTTCATTTTTTCATAAAAAAAAAAAAATAAAATACAAGATCTACTTAACTCTCTTTTAAAAAAAAAGAAAACATTTTTGAATAATAAAAATTTAATAAAAACAAATAAAAACCATATAATATTTTCAATTCTCAACCTTACTCCAGATAGTTTTTCTGATGGAGGTGAAAATTTAAATACAAAAAAAAACTTTAATAAAGGTATTCAAATGATCAAAGATGGTGCAGACTTTATTGATATCGGTGGTGAGTCAACTCGACCTGGAGCAAATAAAGTAGATTCTGCAGATGAATTAATCAGGATTCTTCCAACTATACAACTATTAGATTCTGCTAATATTAAAATGTCACTTGATACCCGAAACTCCTCAACAATGGAACTTGGAATATTGAGTGGTATAAAAATAATTAACGATGTAAGTGCTTTATCAAATGATAAAAAAAGCATAGAGATAATAAAAAAATACAATGTTCCTATTATATTAATGCATATGCCAGGGAACCCAAAAAATATGATGAAAAATAATAAATACTTTGATGTAACTTTAGATGTTTATAACTATCTAGAGGAAAGGATAATATTTTGTGAAAAAAATGGGATCAGCCGAAGTAATATTATTATTGACCCTGGAATTGGTTTTGGAAAAGACTTTAAGCAAAATATATCTTTGATGAAGAATCTTTCTATTTTTCATACATTGATGTGCCCAATAATGTTAGGTATTTCTAGAAAAAGATTTATATCAGCTATTAGTAAAGATTGTGAGCCAAAAGACAGGTTAGGTGGTACAATATCGTCCACATTATTGGCACTAAGCCAAGGGATTCAAATTCATAGAGTGCATGATGTTAAAGAATCTAGACAAGCTATTGATATTTTTGAGAATGTAAATCAAAAATGAAAAAAAAATATTTTGGTACTGATGGTATTAGAGGTAAATCAAATAAATTTCCAATAGAACGTTCATTTTTATTTAAACTTGCAATAGCCATTTGTAATTCAAAAAGCAATGTTAAAAAAATTTTAATTGGAAGAGATACAAGAGAATCTGGATCTAAGGTTGAGAATTTCTTGTATAATGGTTTTTGTTCAAATAATATTGAATGCCATTCTATTGGTGTTGCCTCTACACCAATGGTATCATTTTATACAAAAAAACTTAAGTATGATTTTGGAATAGTAATTTCAGCATCACATAATCCCTACTATGATAATGGTATAAAAATATTTAAAAAAAATGGAGAAAAATTAAGTGATTATGAAGAATTAAAGATTGAAAGAATTCTAGATAAATTAAAAGTAATTCCAAAATTCAATCGAAAAATAAAAAAAAAAAAAATTAATTTTGAAGATTATAAAATTTATTTAAAAAAAAGATTTCCGAGACTTACTAATATTAATCTTAAAATTGTTATGGATTGTGCTAATGGTGCAGTCTTTAAATTTGCACCTAATTTTTTTAATGATTATGGTGCAAAGGTTATCTCATATTCTATCAAACCCAATGGTGTTAATATTAATAAAGAATGTGGGGCAATGTTTCCTGAAAGACTATCAAAGTTAACCCAAAAACATAAAGCTGACATAGGCCTTTCATTTGATGGAGATGCAGATAGAGTTTTAATTTCTGATAACAACGGAAAGATATTAGATGGAGATGTACTTCTTGCAGCTATAATAAAATTTAATAATTTAGAAAATAAAAATAAGATAAGAGCTATTGTTAGTACAAAAATGTCTAACCTCTCATTTAGGGATTATCTAAAAAAGTTTAGGATCAAGTTTTATTTGTCAAAAGTAGGTGATAGATATGTAATTGAGAAGATGAAAGAAAAAAAGATTGTTTTAGGGGGTGAGCCATCTGGACATATAATTTTTTCTAATAATGGTTATTGTGGTGATGGAATTTTATCTGCTTTATCTATTATAAATATTGTTGTAAATAGTAATATTAATTTATCAAAATTTGTTGAGGGTCTTTTTGAGAAAAATATTCAGAGATTGGTAAATTTAAAGCTTAAGAAAGAACCTAATATAATACTTAACCATTCTATTATGAAAAAATTATTACCAGAACTCTCAAAAAGATATAAGAATGTTGATTTCTTAATTAGAAAGTCTGGCACTGAAAATCTACTAAGAATTATGGTGCAATCAAAAAATAAAAGTGATTTTAACACAGTTTTGAAGATACTAGTTGAAAATGTCAAAAAAATTGATGCATAGGCCAACTACAATTTTATCTATAGCTGGTAGTGACAATACATCAGGTGCTGGTATTCAAGCTGATATAAAAATATCAAAATCACTTGGCACCTATTGTTTAACAGCATTAACTTGTGTTACATCACAAAATTCTGAGAATATAATAAATGTATTTAATGTACCTTCAAATATTGTTGAATCACAAATTAATATATCTTTACAGGAATATAAGGTTGATGGAATAAAAATAGGCCTAATAAATAGTCTTAAAATTGTTGAAAAAATTTGCAAGAGTTTAAAAAATTATAGTAAAAAGATTCCAATTGTAGTTGATCCTATATATAGGTCTACTAATAATAGATACTTCTATAAAAAAAATGAATATCTAAGAATAATCAAGGAAATTTCAAAACTTAATCCTTTTTTTACACCAAATATTTTTGAAGCTTCCGTTCTTTCCAATATGAAATTAAATCCAAAAGTATCAATTGAAGATATCATGAAAAACCTAAGTAAAATCTATCAGTGTAACTTTGTAATAACTGGAGTTGAAAATAAAAAAAATTATTATGAAGATTATTTGTTATTTCAAAAAGAAATAAAAACTTTAAGATCAAAAAGAATTGCATCTAGTTCAACTCATGGAACAGGGTGTGCTTTTTCTACTGCGTTAACAATATATTTAGCTAAGGGCAGTAATTTTTTTGAAGCTTGTAAAAAGGCAAAGAGAACAGTTAATAAGAGGTTGAAATCTTCACCAAGGCTTGATGTAAAATATGGACCTTTAATTTAATCTACTGAGATTTAAGATATATTTTACTTCCAAACTCTTTAAATTTTTGTGACATTTCCTTTTTCCCATTCTCTGCTTGTTCGTTAATCTCTTGAGATATTTTCATTGAACAAAATTTAGGGCCACACATTGAACAGAAATGTGCAACTTTTGCTCCTTCTGCTGGTAAGGTTTGGTCATGGTATTCTTCAGCAGTTTCTGGGTCTAAAGAAAGGTTAAATTGATCTCTCCATCTAAATTCAAACCTTGCTTTTGAAAGAACGTAATCTCTATAATATGCTCCCTTGTTTCCTCTTGCCAAATCTGCAGCGTGAGCAGCAATCTTATAAGTAACAACACCAATTTTAACATCGTTTTTATCCGGTAAACCAAGATGTTCTTTTGGGGTTACATAGCATAACATTGATGTTCCGTACCAACCAATCATTGCAGCCCCAATTGCACTAGTAATATGATCATACCCTGGGGCAATATCGGTTGTAAGTGGTCCAAGAGTGTAGAATGGGGCATTTTTACAAAAAGCTTCTTGTTTATCCATATTTTCTTTAATAAGTTGCATTGGTACATGACCTGGTCCTTCAATCATTACCTGAACGTTATTTTTCCAAGCAATATTTGTTAGTTCTCCAAGTGTTTGCAATTCAGAAAATTGTGATTTATCATTAGCATCATTTATTGAACCAGGTCTTAAGCCGTCTCCAAGAGAAAAACTTATGTCATAAGTATTCATTATATCGCAAATTTCTTCAAAATTTGTGTATAGAAAGTTTTCCATATGATGAGCTAAACACCATTTAGCAATAATAGAACCACCTCGTGAAACAATTCCAGTCAAACGTTCAACAGTTAATGGGATATAATGCAATCTAACACCAGCATGAATAGTAAAGTAATCAACACCTTGCTCCGCTTGTTCGATTAAAGTATCTCGAAAGACCTCCCATGATAAATCTTCAGCTATACCATTAACTTTTTCTAAAGCTTGGTAAATTGGAACAGTTCCTATCGGTACAGGAGAGTTTCTTAAAATCCATTCTCTAATTTCATGTATATTCTCACCGGTTGATAAATCCATTACTGTATCACTTCCCCATTTAATGGCCCATTGAAGTTTTTCAACTTCATCGTAAACATCAGAAATAACTGAGGAATTACCAATGTTTGCATTAATTTTAACCAGAAAATTTTTACCTATTATCATTGGTTCAAGTTCTTCGTGGTTTAAATTAGAGGGAATAATTGCTTGTCCAGCAGCAATTTCTTTTCTAACAAATTCTGCAGATACAAGGTCTTCTTTTTTAAAATGTTTACCCAGGATTTTCTCTCTACCCTCATTTTCTCTAATGGCACAGTATTCCATCTCTTCTGTTATGATATTATTTTTGGCAAAAAAGTATTGTGTAATTTGATGGTTGTTCTTCCGTCTAAAAATAGTATTTTTTTGATTAGGAAAACATTCAATTTTACTAGAGCTTTCAGGATAAACTTTTTTCTTTTGTTTAAGAGTTACACCTTTTCTTTTTTTTATCCATTCTGACCTTACCTTCTTTAAGCCAATTTTGTGATTATGAATATAGTCTTTATCACTATATGCACCAGATGTGTCATATGTTATAATTGATTTTATCTCCTCATCATCTAAACTTATTTCACGCATTCCAACATTAATTGACTTAAAAATATTACCTTTTATATAAACTTTTTTAGATCTAGGAAATCCAGAATCAAAAACACTATTCTTTCTTTTTTGTTTCTGGTGAACTTGATTAACTTTTTTAAGCATGCTGTTGTATAAATTTCATGTAATTATATTTATTATAATATTTATATTTTTAAAAAAATAGATATATTTATAATTCTCTTAATATGGTACTTTTAAATGAAAACTTCTATATATACTTTAGTTTAATAATAGTTGTATTAAGCATGATTTTTTACGCCATTGATAGATTTTCAATGGTTTTTAAATCAATAACGATATTAACATTTTTGTTAATTTTTTTTTCAATTTTCCCTTATAAAAATGATGAGGGTTTAAATCTTTTAAACCCACAAAGTATATTAAATGGTTTCAGTAATACCTCACTAATTACAGTAATTTCACTATTAATACTTGGACAAGGAGTTGTTCAAACACGAGCTTTAAACGGTTTTATTTCAAGTTTTTTAAGTTTTTTTTCAGACAAGAATAAACTTATTATTTTTATTACCTTATTTTTTGTTTTGTTTTTGAGTGCTTTTATTAATAATACTCCAGTTGTAATAATCTTTATTCCTATAATTCAAGGAATTGTTAAGAATATAGATTATTCAATGGGAAAATTTTTGATGCCTTTAAGTTTTGCAGCCATATTGGGAGGAATGGTTACAATTGTTGGTTCGAGTACAAATTTATTAGTATCAAATTCACTTTACAATTACTCAAAGATAGAAATAGGTTTTTTTGAATTTGCAGTTCCTGGAATGATAATAGCTTTTTCTGGACTAATTTATGTAATTATTTTTTCAAAGTTTTTACTCAAAGATAGATCTCCTATATCTAATCAGTTGGTTGAAAATAGTAAAAAAAATTTTATTACGAAAATTATTTTAAATGAGAAGTCTGGATTAATCGGTAAAACTATTAAAGATTCTAATATAAAAGGACTTGAGGATGCAAAGATTTTGATGATACAAAGAGGAGAGCATGCAGAACATGGTCCTTTTTATGGTTTTATTCTTGAAGAAGGTGACATTCTTGTAATTTCAACATCCAGAGAACAATTAACTAGTATTTTATCTCAAGATATAGGTTCAATTGAAACATTTGATGATAATGATGATAGTGAGGAAGCTAAAAAACAAATTATTACCGAAGCAATGGTAACACCATCATCAAGTTTGGTAGGAAATACAATTGAGAATGTAAGCTTTAGATATAGATATAATTGTATAGTTATTGGGTTGCAAAGAAAATCTAAGATTATTACAAGTAATATGGGGGAACTGCCTCTCGAGCCTGGTGATACCCTTTTAATTCAAGGTGATAGGGGTTCAATCAAATCTTTAAGAACACAAAGTGACTTATTGCCAATGGAGTGGGCAACATCTGAGATATCCAATAAAGATATCTCAAAAAAATCAATATATATATTTCTATCTGTAATTTTGTTAGGTGCCTTAGAGATTTTACCTCTTGTTGTTGCTTCATTATTAGGTGTTGTTTCAATGATTTTATTTAAAGTACTTTCTATAAGACAGGTAATTAGGAGTGTTGATAATAATTTACTTTTACTTATAGTTACCTCATTAGCTTTAGGTAATGTGATACAAGTTACAGGAACAGCTAACTTTTTATCAGAAACTTTGTTAAGTATCTTGGATGATTCATCACCTTTAATGATCCTCCTTTGCTTTTATATTTTGGTATCAATTACTACAAATTTTATATCAAATAATGCTTGTGCAGTATTGTTTACCCCTATTGCAATCGATATGGCTGAAAAAATTAATATTGATCCTAAAGTTTTTGCTATAGCCCTTATCTTTGCTGTTAACACATCATTTGCAACTCCTCTGGCATATCAAACCAATCTATTAGTTATGGGACCTGGTCATTACAAATTTATTGATTACATTAAATTTGGACTTCCATTAACAGTTTTGTGCTGGATTGTTTTTTTCATAATTTTTCCCATTTTTTATAAGTTATGAATTTACCAAATATTAAAAAACCAAATTGTCCTAACTTTTCATGTGGTCCAACCAGAAAACCTGATGGATGGTCTTTAAAAAATCTAGATAAAAATTTTTTAGGTAGGTATCATAGATCGATTGAAGTAAAAAATTATATTAGGAATATTCTAAAAAAATTGAAAGTCAGCCTTAATATTCCAAAATCATACAAAGTTATCATGTTTCCAGGGTCATGTACGGGTGCAATGGAAGCAGTTATTTGGAGTTTTCTCGGTAGTAGAGATGTTTCCACAATAATATATGATTATTGGGCACAGTCTTGGTTTGAAGACTTGAAAAAGATTGGTGTAAAAATTGACGTCAGAAGAAATCTTAATGGCAGAGTTCCTAAATTAGAAAATATCCCAAAAAAAAATGATATCGTTTTTGTTTGGACTGGTACGTCTACTGGAATGAGCATTTCAAATACTAAATTTATAAGCGATCTTCAAAAAGGGTTGGTAATTAGCGATATTACATCTGCTGTATTTATTTATGATCTCCCATGGACGAAACTTGATGTATCAGTGTTTTCATGGCAAAAAGCATTAGGCTCAGAATCACAACATGGGATTATAGTAATGAGTCCTAAAGCATTAAAAAGAATTAAAAAAAAAAACAACCCAAAAGTCTTATCTATATATAATCATGATTTATTGGTTAATACCCCGTCACTTCTTTCGATAGCAGATTTTGAACATTGTCTTGATATTTTTAATGAAAATGGAGGCTTAAAAAATAGTTTAAAAAAAACAATTGAAAATAAAATGTTATTAGATGAGTGGGAAAAGAGAAGTTGTAATTTAAGATACTTTTGTGAAAATAAAAATTTTCAGTCATTATCACCTTGTTATTTTGTTTTGAAGAAGAAAAAAAATCTAAAAAAAATTTTCAAATTTCTAAATAATAATAACGTTGCTTACGACATAGAAAACTATAGAAAAGCTCCCCAAGGTATTAGAATCTGGAATGGTCCAAATATAAAAAAAAATGATTTGATTGCTTTAACAAATTGGATAGATTGGTGTTTTAACAAATTATAAATTCAAAGTGAAAAGTCAATTATTACCAGAGGGTTTTAGAGATAGTCTACCAGATTTGGCTGTAAAGGAGGAAAAAATTAATTCTTTCTTTATTAATCTGATGAAAAAAAATGGTTATCTTTTAGTTAGACCTCCACTTCTGGAGTTTGAAAGCTCTCTCTTTTTTTTACTTGAAGATAACAACGATAAAAATTCGTTTCGAGTACTAGACCCAATTTCACAGAAAATGATGGGTATAAGATCAGATATTACATTACAGATTGCAAGGATAGCATGTGGTTCTTTAGCAAACTACCCAAGACCACTGAGGTTGTGTTATTCCGGGGAAATTTTGAAAGTAAATAATAATAGTCTAAATTTATCTCGGCAAGAAAAACAAATAGGTTCTGAAATAATTGGTATAGGCAATAAAAATTGTGAAAATCAAGTTCTAACAATGATTTTTGAAATATTAAATAAACTGAAAATAAAAAGTTTTGTTATCAATTTTACTATGCCAACATTAATTAATGCTATCAGTAAAGACTTTAATCTATCTAAAAATCAAATAGAATTCATTAAGAATAATTTTCGTAATAAAAACGCATTAGGTTTAGGAAAGATTTCAAAAAAATTAGAGGTCGCAGCAAAATATTTGTTGGATTGTGTGGGTGATGCAAGTGAAAATCTAAAAAAATTAAAAAAGAAAAAGTTTACAAAAAATATTTCTTTTGAAGTTTCTAATTTTATCAAGATTATAACTAGGATATTAAAAGATTTTCCGAATATGAAAATTCTTATTGATCCTTTAGAGATTGATGAGTCAAACTATCATACTGGTCTTGCTTTTAAAGTTTTTTCAAAAAGTTTCAAAGAACTATTTACAGGGGGGAATTATTCTGTATCAAACGAAAATTGTATAGGGTTTTCTGGTTATATTGAATCTTTAATAAAAGAGTCTAAAATAATTTATGAAAAGCAGAAAAAAATTTTTATACCTTTTGATCTAAGCGAGGAAAAAAAAAAAAACCTTCAAACAAAAAATTATATAACTCTCCAAGCTATTAAGCCATTAAATAAAAACCAATTAATTGAAAATGCAAAAATCTTTAAATGTAGTTATTATTATGAAAATAGAAAAGTTATTAAATTGGATTAAGAATGTCTAATGTTACTGTAGTAGGTGCTCAGTGGGGAGATGAAGGTAAAGGTAAAATAGTTGACTGGTTATCTAATCAGGCTGATATTGTTTTTAGATTCCAAGGTGGTAATAACGCAGGACATACAATTGTAATAAAAAAAAAAAAAATAGCACTAAGTCTTATACCATCCGGAATAATAAGAAAAAATACAATTTCAATAATTGGAAATGGCGTCGTTGTTAATCCTATTGCTTTACTCAAAGAAATCAAAGAATTGATAAATCATGGAATTAAAATTAGTCCAAAAAACTTGGTCATTTCTGAAAATTCTTCAATAATATTTAGCTTTCATAGAAATATTGATAGAATTAGAGAAGAAAGGAAAGGTCCAAATAAAATTGGTACAACAGGTAGAGGTATTGGTCCAGCTTATGAGGACAAAATTGGAAGAAGAGCCATTCGTTTTGGCGACTTGAAAGACAAAAAAATTCTTAATGAAAAAATTAAAAATATTTTAGATTATCATAATATTATTCTTGCTGGTCTTAATTCTCATCTTTTAAATGCAAGAGAAATTTTAGATGAAATTGAAGAATTTAAAAGTAAAATTTTGAAATATGTTAAGAGAACGAGACCAATTTTAAATGATGCAAAGACAAAAAATAAAAGAATTTTATTTGAAGGTGCCCAAGGTATATTATTAGATATTGATCATGGTACTTATCCATATGTGACTTCCTCAAATACAGTCCCTAGTACTGCTGCAACAGGTTCTGGAATATCTATTAAACAGATTGGTTATATCTTAGGAATAGTAAAAGCATATACGACAAGAGTTGGAAGTGGACCATTTCCATCAGAACTAAATTGTGAGAATGGTAAAAAATTAGGTACGATTGGAAATGAATTTGGTACAGTAACTGGTAGACAAAGAAGATGTGGGTGGTTTGACGCTGTGATTGTTAGGCATTCGATTGATGTCTCAGGTATTGATGGAATAGCACTAACAAAACTTGATGTCTTGGATTCTTTTAAGGAAATTAAAATTTGTATTGGGTACAATCTTAAAGGGAAAAAGATAGATTATTTTCCTCAATCTGAAGCTGATCAAAAAATAATTAAACCAATATACGAAACACATAAAGGCTGGAATGAAAAGACTCAAGGTGCTAAGTCTTGGTCAGAGTTACCTGCATATGCTATTAAGTATGTTAGAAGAATAGAAGAGTTGTTAGGGGTTCAGGTTGCTTTATTATCTACAAGTCCAAAAAGAGAAGATACAATATTAGTTAGGAATCCATTTATTGATTGAGATTGCGTGACTTGTAGTCAATGTTTTTGACAAACTTTCTCAATTTCTCAAAAGCTTTTGCTTCAACTTGTCTTACTCTTTCCCTTGATATTCCGTAAGATTTACTTAACTGATCCAATGTGAGAGGATCATCAATTAATCTTCTATGAGTAATTATAAATCTTTCTCTTTCGTCAAGGTCCTTGAGTGCTTTAAGAAGCATCTCTTTTCTTCTTGAGAGTTCTTGATTATGGATAAATTTTGATTCATGACTTTCTTTATCATCAACTAAGCTGTTGATCCATTCGTTATCCTGTTCAACATTAAGTGGATTGTTCAGAGATTGATCATGGCCCGCCATTCTTCTGTTCATATCAATTACATCATTTTTTGGTACGTCAAGTATTTGAGAAATCTCAGTTACCATTTCTGGAGGTAAATCTCCGTCTTCTAGGGCTTTTAATTTACCCTTTAATGATCTTAAATTAAAAAATAACTTTTTTTGAGCAGCAGTAGTACCAATTTTCACTAATGACCATGAGTGTAGGATAAATTCTTGAATTGAAGCTCTAATCCACCACATGGCGTATGTTGATAGTCTAAAACCTTTTTTAGGGTCAAATCTATTTAAAGATTGCATTAGTCCAATATTGCCCTCGGATATCAATTCACTTAGCGGCAACCCATATCCCCTGAATTTCGTGGACACCTTTACAACTAACCTTAAGTGAGCATTTACAAGCTGATGTGCGGAGTCATAACATTTATTTTTAATCCATTTACTTGCTAATTTGTATTCGTCATCGTGACTGAGAAATGGAAACTTGTTAATTTCCTTCAAGTAAGATGAAATATCATTTTGATCTAAAGACCTTGTGAATTTTTTATTTATTTTTAATGCCATAGAATACATAATAATCAATTAAAATTAAAATTCAAGATAAAAATGAATATGAGATGAACAAATCATTAATTTTTGTTAATATTTAACTTTTTATGCTCATTTTCCAGTAAATATAATAAACCTTGGAATTCTTCTGGTTCTTTAGCTTCAAAGAACACCTTTTTTTTACTTTGTGGATGAACAAAACTTAGAGATTTTGCATGTAATGCTTGTCTTTTTTTTATTAAAAATTTTTTTTTAATAAAATCACTCAATTCATTAGATAGTTTGTTTATTGAAAATTTTTTTTTATAAAGATCATCTCCTATCAATGGACAATTGATAGATTCAAAATGTACACGTATTTGGTGAGTTCTCCCTGTTTCTAGTTTACACTGGTAGTATCCAAAATTTAAAGATTGTAATCTAAACTGTTTTAGTAATTTATATTTTGTAATTGCCAATTTACCTTCGGAGTCTTTGCAAATAGACATTTTTTTTCTATTAAACTTTGATCTAGATATATTTTTTTTAATTTCACCACTATTTAAATTATTAACATTATAAGTAATACAAACATATTCTTTTTCTATAGATCTGTTATTAAATTGTTTTGATAACTCTAAGTGAGTAAAGTCATTTTTTGCTACCAATAAAAGCCCGCTTGTCATTTTATCAATTCTATGAACAATACCTGGCCTTAAAACACCACCAATTCCTGATAAAGAATCTTTGCAATGATACATGAGTCCATTTACTAATGTTTTTTGATAATTTCCAGCACCAGGATGAACAACTAATCCGGGTTGTTTATTTATGATGATTAAGTTATTGTCTTCATATACAATGTCGAGATCAATTTTTTCTGCAATTATATTTTTTTCCTTTGGTTCAGGTATTTTTAAATCTACGACTCCTATCTCTTTGATAATAAAAGATCTATCGTTCACAGTTTGTTTGTTAAAATTAACAAAACCTTGATTAATAAGTGATTGAAGGCGATTTCTTGAAATATTTTTAAGCTTCATTGAAAGAAGAATATCAATTCTTTTTCCCAAATCATTGCTACTAAGCAAAATCCTTATATAATCTTTTTTCAATGAATAAACACCTTAAAATTTTAGTTATATTACTTGCAATACTAGTTTTCATTTTTTTCACTTTAACTATTTTAGCCATAGTTTATAAATATAAAAAAAATGACTATAAAAATGTTGAAAACCTAGAGATTATACCTACATTGCAAAGTCACTATGTTATCAATTCATTCGAAATTATAGGAAAAAAATTGTATCTTCAAGTCTTTAATAACAAAAAAAAATATAACTATATTATTGTATACAATCTTGACACTGGTAAAAAGATTGGAGAGATATTCCTAGGAGATACAAAATGATCTCTGAAACACTTATTACTTTTTTAACTGGTTGGATAATTGAAAATACAGAGTTTAAGAAAGAAGTAAGCAACCCATCTTTTTACTCACTATCTGAGGTTGAGATGTCTGATAAAGCATGTTTTTCATCAAATAATTGTAGAGTTAAAGCTTATTATGTTAAAGATCAAGGTATTTTCTACAGGAACAATCTTTTACCAGAAAAAAATGTATGTGACAAATCAATAATACTTCATGAAATGATTCATCACTATCAAAAAAATTCTAAACGTAAAATAGATTTAGATGAAAAAACAATTTGGACACTTCAAGAAAGACAGGCATTATATTATCAAAATTTATTTTTAATTTCCCAAAAAAGGCTTAATGGAAATAGAGGGCCCGAAAATGTTCTTGAATGCGAAGGTGGTTCTTATTTAGATTTGCAATATAAGTACAGAGAAACTAATCAATAATTTTATTAAATGTGTATCTTCTTACTTGCTCCAAAGTTATAGGGTTTTGCTCACCAGCGAAATAAATTAGTTCTTTATTTTCATTAAAGATAGGCATTATTCTTAATCTATTCCAAAATTTTTCACCATTTTTTTTATAATTTAAAATATCAATAGTTATTTCGGTCTTTGACTTGAGAGCTAATCTTATTTGTTGAATATCAGATTCATCTGTTTCGGGACCTTGAAGAAAACGACAATTCTTACCCAAGGATTCTTTTGAAGAATATCCTGTATGTTTTGAAAATTCATTGCTGATATAAACCATTGGGCAGTCTTTTTTATAAGGATCACTAATAACAACGCATCTATTAATTTTTTCTAGACCAAGTACTTTTAATGCTACCTTTTCAGAGAGATATTTCATATATTACTAGAAGTATAATGCAAATTAATATTAAAAAAAATGTTGAACATTTTTTTTCTAACAAATCGATTAGAAATGAAGATATAAAGAAAAAAATATTTAATGGAAAAATCTTAATTTTGGAAGGTTTCATCTCATTGAACAATATTTTAAGTTTAACTAAAGATTATTTCCATGATTTTTTTGGAGAATCAATTGATAATGTAATAAAAAAAAAAATTAATAAACAAATAAATGAAAAATCAATAAAAGAATTTCAAAATTTTATTAAAAATTCTTCAGAAATTAGGAATCTTTTTGTAAATTTTATGAAAGAAATTAACTTTGATATAAAGGATACTTACTCAGATAAGATTACTTTTAGATATAGTCCAAAAAAAAATGAAAAATCTATTGGGTTCTTAAAACCAGCACCACCTCATAGAGATACTTGGGCTTCTTGTATACAAAATCAAATTAATTGGTGGCTACCTCTTCATAATGTAACAAAAGAGAACTCTATTTTTTTTTTACCAGATTACTTTTCTATGAATGCGTTAAATAATAGCGGTCAATGGAGTTTCAATGAGTTTAAAAATAAAATAAAATACCCATCAAGCCCTTATTCAAATCAAGAGTTTAAAAATAAAGATTTTCTAAAGATCAGTTTAAAAGTTGGACAAATCCTATGTTTTTCAGGTCACCATATTCATGGTAGTCAGATAGGAGGGAAAAGAAGATTAAATTTAGAGACACGTACATTTTGTTCAAAAGATAATGTTAAATTTAAAATTCCCTCAGCATCTGATAATTTAAATAAAGAAATAAAATATAATTGGTTTAAGTCTCTATATGATGATAGTACGTTCAAGCTTTAGTTTTTGGAATAATTAATTAATAATATATGTGAAACTGTAAGTGAAGAGATACTCACAACAAAATATTTTATGTAAAGATTCAAGTTCATATGATTATATAAACTTAAAACGGCAACCAATATACAAATGCTAAATACTACAATTGCTGTCATAGGTAGTGTTTTGATAAATAATTGATTAAAACTTAGATTTAATTTTTTTTTCTCATTCAAAAGGTGTCTTATAGAATGTAAAAAACAAAAATAGATAAAAAAAGAAATTAGTGGTTTAAAGTATAAGAAACAGAAAAACAAAGACATTATTTCAAAAAAAATTAAAAATGACTTTTTAATAACACTATAAAATAAAAAAAATAAGATTAATAAAGTAAGTGGATACATAAAATATTCAGATATTCTAAATAATACAAAAATAAATTCATCGTTTACAAGAAAGAAATTAAAAACCTGATTTGTTTCATAATAATGAAATCGTAGTGGAACTATTATTATTATCATTCCTCTTAATACAATTTCAAAGATTTTCATTGATCTATTTTTTAAGAAAGCATCACTACTTCCAAAATGCCACGATGATAAAAATAAAAAAATTATGAACATTATTTGTGAGTAATTAAGCCAAAATTTAATAAAAAATAATGGTATAGAAATATATAAAATAAGAAAAATTATTAAACTATATTTTGATTTTATTAAATTAATTCTTTTTGCAGTCAATATATCTAGACTACCATGGGCTAAACCAGGCCAAATTAGTGGAATTATAAAAAATAGAATTTGATTTAAAAAATTAGAATAAAAGAATGTGTCAAAATAATGAATTATTATTGCAAAAAAAAGATTTATAAAAAAAAAAAACTTTAGTTCAATTGACATTTTTTTTTTTGATTAACTGTAACATTGATTTTATGAGTTTTACTTTGGGTAATGATAAAATAATAATGATAAGCTGATTTAATTTGATATTTCCAGTTAAAAAACTAACAATATTTGTAGGTTTATTTTTAAAGAAGAAATATTTAAAAAACATTTTAGCATCATCACTATAGTTTTTTAGAAAATATAGAAAAATATTGTCTAGGAAAATAATTAATTTCTTATTATTTTTAGCTTTTTTATTAAATACAACCTCATCAACTATATTTTTTGCTTTTTCAAATGAATTCTGAAAAGCGTAACCTGTTGATGCTCTTGCCCAATTACCTGATAAACCAATTTTATGATAATTTTTAATTGAAATATTATTTTGTTCATAAAACATTGGTATTACGCCATATTCTTTCAGTTTAATGGTATAATCTAAGCCTGCAAAACTCTTTTTTAAGTACCTAATAACATCGTTTTTATATTTTTTTTTATTGAATATTTTTTTTGAAAAATATGTTGATTCAAATAATCCTTTATTTTTAGAAAATGGAAGAACATACATAAAATTTATACCATTTGAAAAACTTTGAAAGTCCATTAAAGTCAATTGGTTAGTATCTAATATTTTTTTTTTAAAGTTTATTTCGTAACCACAAAAATGTTGATAAGTAGAATTAGGTTTTTTTTTATAATTGGATGGTCTGCTATCAAAAAGAAGTTTAGTAATAAAAGATTGACCTTTTGTTGAAATTTTATGAATACTATCAGTTAGTGAAATAGAGTTAACCTTTACATTCATTAAGATTTTGACTCTATTTCTATTAATTTTTTTTAAAATTTCTTTATAAAATGTTGACGATTTAATATGAAGATACTTTATGTAATTATCATTTAGTATTATTTCTTCTTTATCAATTTTTATATGTATTTTTTTCCAGCAATTATCAAATTTTTCAGTTAATGGATTTTTTGGTATATTCCAGAAACACCAGTTTTTATCATAAAGAAACTTTTTTTTTTTTTCAATTATAAGAATTTTGAGATTTTTTCTATTAGAAAGCTCATTTGCAAGTGTTAGTCCAGATAATCCTGCTCCTAAAATTATTACATCAAAATATTTTTCATTATAAAATTTTGACATCTAAACTATCTAATATTCTTTTTATTTCTGAATCAACGTTATGATTAATATTAATTTTATTCTTATTAATTATTTTAAAGAATGCTTTAAATGAAAAAAAAATTTTTTCCCATAAATTTAAATAAAATCTTTCATTCCAGATATTCCCATTTTTTGCAATAATTTTAATTCCTATGTTTTGATATAATTCTGCAGCTATAGAAATTGGCAAAGCATACTTGAAATCTAAAAAATAAATTCCACACCATGAATTGGAATAAATTTTATTAACTTTTTTGAGAAAAACTACTAAGTCTTCGGATATTAATTTTTGAATTTCTTTATTATTTTTTATTATATAAATATTATTTTTCTTATAACTTCTATATGTGATAGGTAAGTATATTCTTCCCATTTTAAGATCTTCATTAATATCTCTACTTATATTAGTTAGCTGCATTGCAATACCTAACTGAATACCTCTAAAAATAATATCATTTTTTTTTAAGCCAATAATTTTGCAAAACATAATTCCTACAGTACCAGCAACTCTGTAACTATATATTAATAACTCGTCAAAATTCTTAATTTGAACTTTTTTAAAATCACTTTGTATTCCTGTAATTAAATCAATGGGTATTTTATTATTAATAGAATACCTTTTCATTAATTGAATAAAATTTTTAACTATAGAGTTTGATGATTTTTCCTTTTTAATTTCTTTTTTTATTGTTAATAATTTACTTTTTGATTCTTGCTTGCTTAAATTTGGGTTGTCGCCTAAATCATCAAGATATCTACAAAATATATATAATTGTTCAACTTCACTTTTTATTTTTTTAGGTAAAAAAAGGGAGGCAAAATAGAATGATTTTGCTCTCGATCTTAGTGTTAGACTTTCGTTAAGACATTTCATTTTTAATTAAGTTTTCAATTACTTTTGCAGAACTAATTACTCCAGGCACACCAGCCCCAGGATGACTTCCTGCTCCTGCAAAATAAAGATTTTCAAAATTTTCAGATTTATTGTGAAATCTAAACCAAGCTGATTGTTTAAATATAGGACTTATAGAAAAGCCTGTACCATTAAGAGACAAGTAATCTTTTTCAAAATCTTTTGGTGTCATATAAAAACTTTCAACTAAGTTTTTTTTCAGGTCAGGTAATATAGTTTTTTCCAGTGCATCAAGAATCTTATCCCTATAATCATCGCCAGTTTTTTCCCAATTAATTTTAGCCAAAAGATTTGGAACTGGAGATAAAACATAAAAACAGTCGCATCCTTTTGGGGCCATTGAGGGGTCTGTAGCTGTTGGTCTATGCAAATATAAGCTAAAATCATCTGCTAATATCTTTTTATTAAAAATATCATGAAGTAACCCTTCATATCTTTTACCCATCCAAATTGTATGATGCGCAATCTTTTTATATTTTTTTTTTGTACCAAAAAATATAACAAAAAGTCCCATAGAAAATTCTAGTTTTTTTATTCTCTTTTGATTCCATTTTTTATTATTTGAACTTTTTATTAAATTTTTATAAGTATATGCAGGGTCAGCATTTATTATAATTTTATCTGCATAAATTTTTTTATTATTATTTACTTCAACACCAATAACTTTTTTTTTATCTATAATAATGTTCGTTACTTCTGAATTTGTGTTGATAAGAATTTTCTCTTCTTTCATTAACTTTTTGAGTGCATTAATTAAGTTTCCAGTTCCACCTAGTGCATAATGCACTCCCCACTTCCTTTCTAAATAATGAATAAGATTATAAATAGATGTAGTTGATATAGGATTACCTCCCAATAAAAGTGGTTGAATACTTAGTGCCTGTCTAATTTGATGATTATTAATAAATCTGCCAACAAATTTAAATACACTCAAGTAACTTTTTAAAATAAAAAGTGATGGTAGTTGTTTTAACATATACCAGAAATTATGAAATGGTTTTGATGATAATTTTACAAAGCCCACATTAAAAATTCTCTCAGAGAATTTTAGTAATTTTCTATATCCCACAACATCATTAGGATTAAATTTTGAAATTTCAGACTCTGTTTTTTTTAAATTATCAGAGTAATCAAAAACTTTATTATTCTCATAAAAAAAGAATCTATACCATGGATCAAGTTTTACAAATTTCACATAGTCTTCTCTTTTTTTATCGAAGAGACTGAATAATTCATCAAAAAGAAAAGGGGCCGTTATCACGGTAGGTCCGGCATCAAATGTAAAGCCAGATTTTTTAAAAACTCTTGCTCTACCTCCAATTTGGTCAAGCTTTTCAATTAATGTTACCTCATAACCTAGAGCTTTAAGCCTAAGTGCTGATGCAATTCCTCCAAATCCGGAGCCAACTACGAGTGCTTTTTTTTTCATCAGTGATCTTTAATTTTTTCAGAAATTCTCTCTAAGATACTTTGTACTACAAATTTAACAATTTTATTTAGACCAAAGGAAAAGTTTGCAGATTTGTCTATAGCATTTTTTGAGACACTTATAAGGTGCTCGATTGATTTTTCGATTATTCCCTTGCTTTTAATAATATGTATCCAATTTAGAATATCATCTTCTGAAATAGATTCGTATTTCTTGTTTAAAAATTGTTTTAATAAAAATCTCTCGCCATTAGTAGCAGTTTCTAGAAAATGTATAATGAGAACATTTAATTTTCCTTCTTTTAAATCTCTACCTGGCAAACCTCTATCTTTAAGTCCTAAAAAATCTGAGAGATCATCTTGAATTTGATAAGCTAGACCTGCATCATATAGTGGTTTAAAAAACTCCTCATTTTGTTCATCCTCACCCTTTAATATCATAATTAATTTAATTGGCCAGCAAATTAAACTTCCAGTTTTTGCTCTTGCTGTTGCTTCGTAATCCTTCATTTTAAGGTCAAGGTTATATCTCTCAAGAATTTCATGAGATTGTCCTTTTACTGCTGTTTGAATTGTTAGACTAAGGTTCTCAATAGCTCTACAAATGGTTTGATGGTTTGAGTTAATTTTTGATAATGCTTGAAAAGATCCAGAGACAAAATAATCGCCGAGATTTATTGCAGTGTGATCACCAAATCTGTTCCATATTGTTGGAAGTCCTCTTCTTAACAAATCTCTATCTTGAAGATCATCATGAATCAAGGAGGCATTATGTATAAATTCACAACATACAGCTGCATTAATTGCTGTTTCTGAATCTACTTTAAAAATATCAGCTGCGATCAATGCTAATAAGGCTCTAAATCGTTTACCACCAGAATGAAGTTGATAATTTGCACATGTCCCCATCCATGATTCATCACACAGTATTTGATTCATTCTTTCTTCAACATTACGAAGCCTTGACTTGTAAACTTTTTTGATTGAAAGTTGATGATTAATTTTTTTTGAAAGTTCTTCTAATTCAGACCAGTTGTTACATGATTGAACAGTTTTTATGTTTTCCTTAAAACTAATGTAGCTTTTATTATTTAACATTGCAAAAAAAAGGGAAACACCATTTTAGATGTTTCCCTTATAAATTACTCACATAATTTTTAGGCTTTTGAAGTATCAGACTTCGCCGCAGCCCAAATGATTACACCAAATGCAATTTTGTTAATGTAATCAGCTAGGTTATATACCCAGTTAAGTGTTGAAGCATCAGCACCTGCACCTGATAGATAACCAAGGAAGTAACCGATTGGGTAGATAGACCAACCAATAGATACAATCCATTTTAAAGAGTTAAAAGCGGTTTTCATACCTTCAGAATTACTTGATGCGCTTGCTTGTGCAGCTTCACCAGCAAATACTTCATAAAGTATGTAAATCCATCCAGCCATTCCAACTATGAAACCAACTGTTGGGTTTATGTAACCAGCTTCTCCCATGAAACCACCAATTAACATAATCATTGTACCAATTAACAGTCTCCAGAAAATTCCTGCCGTTGCAGCACCAACTGCAGCAAGAATTAAATAAAACTCAATCATTTGAAGTGGAACCGTTAGCAACCAGTCTATATATCTATAAACTGTAGGTGATTCTCCTGTAGAAACCCATACATCTCTCATATAGTAATAATGTACGGCAGCAATAAGAGTAACTAAACCAGCAACTCTTACTGATGTTGCCCAATGTTTAGAAACACTGTTTGCTTCTAGAAAGAAGAAAGCTGTCGATGCTACCATAGATACTGAAATTATCCAAAAAGTAACTCCAACAAAATCATTCGCCTGAAGATTTCCTTCCATAATATTATTGTCCTTTCGTAGTTATTATATTGTCAGTCAAACAAATTTAAAGCCCAACTAACTGGTTTATTATTGTATATAAGATGGAAATTGGACAATAAATGTATTCATCCAAGAACCTCCCCATATAAGTACTATTAGGATGAACTAAAATAAATTGAATTCAAGAAAAAAAACAAAAAATAAATATATGTCATTGATTTTATTGATAAAAAAAATTATACGTTAAAGGTAGAATGGCTAGAAAAGTAGTTATTATCCTCAATTTTTTATACCAATATTTATTTAAATTTTTTAAAATACTAAGGTCTATTAATAAGCAGATACAAAGTCCAAAAATTAACAGAATACTTAAATATTCTTCATTTATAAAGACTATACCTAGCCAAAAAATAACAATAAAAAAAATGGGATAAATCAAAAAAGACTTTTTATTATTTAAAATTAATTTTTGCCAGTGCATTCCTGACAAAAATGAAATGATTAAATATGCATAAAGTAAAATAATATTGTCAAGTTTTTTTTTATCAATATTGAATAAATTAAGACTATCTATATGAATTACTGCTGTAATTAAATATAATGGAATAAGTCCAGAAAGTGTGTAAATTATTATTTTAGTTTTTAAGGACAATTTATGTTCTTGCTTGATTAAAATTAAGTTATTATCATAGGTTAAATTTATTCTAAAAATGACAGATTTCGAGATTAAACAAGTTCAAGATTATTTAAATAAAAAATTCAACACAAGTTATTTTTTTGCAAAGAAAAGAAAATCAATTGAAGATTCATGTGAAATATTTCTAAATGATGAGTTTATTGGTTTGGTATATATTGAGGATGACGAAGGTGAAATTTCTTACCAGTTTCACATGACTATTCTTAAAGAAGACTTATTAGATAGTTGATGTATAAAATATTACTTGTCATTGTGTTAATATTTTCTTATCACACTTTACAATCTCATCATAAAATTTATAGTCCACAAGTTGAAGAAGGTAGGCAATCTTTTGAATGGCGTGGCCATACAGATTTTGATGATAGAGATTTAAAAAATAAAGCTCATCATCACGTTTTAGAAACAGAATATTCATGGACAAACTTTTGGCAAAGTGAATTAGAGTTTCATATTTCAGACAAAGAAGGTACGCCTATGGATTGGGAAAAAACCGAGTTTCAAAACCAATTACAAATCTTTGACTTTGAAAATTGGGCAGGAGCTTTGTATTTCTCGTATAACTTTGTTTCCGAGGGTGATGAAGCTGATGAAATTGAATACAAATACTTAAATGAATTTTTTAATGAATCATTCGGTTTGATTTCCAACTTTATATTTGAAAAACAAGTTGGTCAAACTGCCGTGGGTTCTACAACATTTAGCACAAGTAACTATATATTTTTGAAAGATATTAACAATTTTAATTTTGGTATTCTTGGGTTTAGTGACTTTGGTTATATTTCTGATACAAGTGTTTTTAATAAACAAAAACATCAATATGGATTACAATTAGAAACTGAATTAGATTATACAGATAAAGAGTTTGAAATCGCAATTGGTTACTTGCATGGGCTAACTGACTATACTGCTAACCATACATTTATTTGGAATTTAGAATTAGAGTTTAATTAATAACCCAATTCTTTCAATTTTTTTAAATAGTTTTTTTCACTAATCAAGCCTCTTTCTCTCATATTTTCAAGAGATTTTAATGAGATTTGATTTCTTGACTTAGGTATTGCCATTTGTTGTTGATTGTTTCCATAGTAATACTGTTGTGGAGGGAGCGCATATCTGTAATTACCGTATGGAGGAGGTGGGTAACCTTGTGGAGGTGGGTAACCTTGTGGAGGTGGGTAACCTTG
>MDTB01022829.1_pt1 | contig 26798 bp, 27 predicted proteins | sample 811161 | NCBI WGS metagenome assembly MDTB01 (sample SAMN05326650, study PRJNA326480) | marine metagenome | isolation source: seawater | place: Mediterranean Sea | collected 2009 | reverse complement strand
TTATAATAGGGCAATTTGAGAAGCTTGCTTCCCTTTATTTCCTTCTTCTTCTACATACTCAACTTTGTCACCCTCTTGGAGTGTAAGCCCATTTAGGGCAGAAACGTGAACAAATACATCTTCAGATGTTTCGTCATTGGTAATGAACCCATAACCTTTGGATCCATTAAAAAATTTAACTGTACCAGTCATTTATAATAAATTAATTTTGCGCAAGTTACATTTAATAAAACTGCCAAAGTATAATTTTACGTTATTTTTGATCAGAATTTCTTAGTTTCTCCAAATTTTCCTTGGAAAGAGTGTAGTCCTTCAGCCTTTTTCCTTTCCATCGATGGACTAAGAAAATGGGCATAAAGATAAAGGCAGCGCCTAATACGGTAAAACCTACTATTTTATTTCCCTGCTGAGAATTTTCAAATGTCTTGATGTAAAATCCAATAGTCAGGCTGGTGAGCAGGGCTAAAAAAAAGATTCTAAGAAAAATTTTCATTGAATTTAAATTGTAAGAATTTTCTTTAAGAAGGGTCTTTGGGTAAGGATTTTAGATACAATTCCTCTAACTGATCGTCTGTGACGTTTGCTGGTGCATCGATCATCACATCTCTACCGTGGTTGTTTTTTGGAAAGGCGATGAAGTCTCTTATGGTCTCACTACCGCCCAAAAGTGCAACGAGTCGATCTAATCCTAATGCAATGCCTCCGTGGGGCGGAGCACCGTATTGAAAAGCGTCCATCAAAAAACCGAATTGTTCCTTGGCTTCTGTTTCGCTAAAGCCAAGCAATGAAAACATTTTTTCCTGTAGTTGGGTGTCGTGAATTCTTATAGAGCCTCCTCCAACTTCGTTTCCGTTTAGGACAAGGTCATAGGCATTTGCCATTACTTTTTCTGGATTGGTTTCCAAAAGCTCCAAATATTCGTTTTTGGGAGCCGTAAAGGGGTGGTGCATGGCATGGTAACGTTGGGTTTCCTCATCCCATTCTAATAGCGGAAAATCAGTGACCCACAGTGCAGCAAATTCATCGGCATTTCGGAGGTCCATCTGCTGGGCTACTTCCATTCTAAGGGCACTCAATTGTGCTTGAGTGTCTAGGGTGTCTCCCGCCATGACAAAGATCAAATCTCCAGCTTGTGCATTGGTGACTTTAGCCCACTCGCCCAAATCTTGCTGATTAAAAAACTTATCGACAGAGGATTTGTAACTCCCGTCTTGATTGCATTTAACCCAGACCAAACCTTTGGCCCCCACTTGAGGTCGTTTGACCCAATCAATCCAATTATCGATTTCCTTACGGGTATAATTGGCACCGCCAGGAACAGCGATACCTACTATTAATTCTTGACTGTCAAACACATTAAACCCCTTGCCTTTAGCAACCTCATTCAGGTTTCCAAAGATCATTCCAAAACGAATATCGGGTTTATCGTTGCCGTATTTTTCCATCGCTTCAGCATGGGTGATTCTTGGAAATTCAGACAATTCTACTCCTTTGATTTCTGAAAGTAAATGTTTGATTAGTGCTTCAAATTGAGACAAAACATCTTCTTGTTCTACAAAGGACATCTCACAATCGATTTGGGTAAACTCTGGTTGCCTGTCCGCTCTTAAATCCTCGTCCCTAAAGCATTTTACAATCTGAAAATATTTATCAAAACCACCGACCATTAGCAATTGCTTGAAAGTTTGTGGGGATTGTGGCAAAGCATAAAACTGTCCATTATTCATTCTTGAGGGGACGATAAAATCCCTTGCTCCCTCTGGCGTTGACTTAATCAAATAGGGGGTTTCGACATCTATAAAACCTGCCTGAGACAAAAAGTTTCTAACGGCCATCGTGACGCGATGCCTATGGATAAGATTTTCCCTAACAGGATTTCTTCTCAAATCTAAGTAGCGAAATTGCATCCGTAGTTCGTCGCCGCCATCGGTTTGGTTTTCTATGGTAAATGGCGGGGTTTGTGCTTTGTTTAGAAGAGTTAGTTCTGTTGCTAATATTTCGATACCGCCAGTAGGTAGGTTGGGATTTTTAGATTCCCTTTCAATAACGGTGCCTTTGATCTGAATAACGTCCTCTCTGCCGAGTTCGGCAGACTTTTTAAAAACTGCCTCAGGAGTTCTTTTTTCGTCAAATACCAGTTGGGTGATACTGTAACGATCTCTGAGATCAACCCAGACAATAAAGCCTTTATTTCTGACTTTTTGCACCCATCCAGCAAGGGTAACTTCTTGATTTAAATCGGATTCAGAAAGTGCTCCGCAATGATGGGATCTAAGCATTGTAAATGGTTTCGTCACAAAGGTAATAAGAACGTATCTTTTCCAATAGGGTAAGTTAGTTTTTAAAAATGCGTTTAAATTTCATCTTTAACTGATAGCTGATTAGGAAGGTCGCCGGGACTATAATCAGGGTGAGGAAGGTGGCAAAACTCAATCCAAAGATTACTGTTTTTGCCAAAGGTCCCCAAAAAATCACATTGTCTCCACCAACATAAATCTTCGGATCCCAATCTGAGAACAGGGAGAAAAAATCAATGTTTAACCCTATCGAAAGTGGAATTAACCCCAGTATGGTCGTTATCGCAGTTAAAATTACTGGGCGCAGTCTTGCCGTACCCCCATTAATAATCGCCTCTATAGCTTCAGCTTTGGGAAGCATTTGGTCATTGGGAATGTCCATTTCCAACTTTTTTCTGTCGATTAACAATTGGGTGTAATCCAATAACACTACGCCATTATTTACCACAATTCCCGATAGAGAGATAATCCCCATCATGGTCATTAAGATCACAAATGGTAATTGGAAAACAGTAATACCATAAAAGACCCCAGTGAAACTTAAGAAAATAGAAATCAGTATGATAATCGGTTTAGAAATGGAATTGAACTGAAAGACCAACAGTAACATGATCAGTGCCAAAGCTGCTAATAAGGCATTAGAAAGAAAACTCATATTTTTCTCTTGCTCTTCAATTTCACCAGTAAATTTAAAGTCGACCCCAAAATCCAAATCGTAATTCGATAAAGCTGCCTTGACATTAGCGACAACCTCGTTGGCGTTATACCCTGCCAGCACGTCCGAATATAGCGTTACCATTCTTACAGACTTCCTGTGTTTTATGGCACTGAATGATGCGTTGTTTTTTGCGGTCACCAAAGCGGCAATAGGAATTTCTTTTATTTTACCTGAGGATTGGTCTCTAAAGGTGATGAATTGATTGAATAAAGCGTTGTTGTCATAACGCTGAGCTTCTTTCAGTCTCACATTTATTTCATAATCTTCACCGTCTTTTTTGTATATCCCAGCTTTGGAGCCAAACAGCGATGCCCTTAATTGTCTTCCGATCATGGTGGTGGTGATACCTAGCTCTCCAGCTTTTTCTCTGTCAATGATCAGCTGGATTCCAGGTTTGTTTTTATTGACATCAATTTTTAATTCTTCCACTCCGAGAATATTTTCAGTATCCAAGAAGTCTTTTATTTTTTCTGCCGTTTGAATAAGCTGTTCATAATCCCGTCCAGATATTTCAATATTGACAGGATACCCTACTGGTGGGCCATTAGCATCTTTTTCTACAGAAATGGCTACACCGGGATATTTTCCTTTTAGGGTTTGTTGAATTTCACTCCTCAGGCTTTCACTGGACAAGCCATTTCGGAATTTAAATTCTCTCATGGTTAATGAGACCTTCGCTTTATGGGGCATTTCATTGGTTACCCCGCCATCAATTTCTGGATTACCCGCCCCGGCACCTACCTGTGCAACAGCATCCTCGACTAAGAAATTGTAATCTCCTTGCCGATATTTTTCTTGATTAATGACCTTATAAATGTCTCTTTCGATTCTTTTTGTGATGCTATTGGTTTTTTCAATGGCAGTCCCTTGAGGATATTCGATGTAAGTAAATATTTGCAACGGTTGATTTTCAGGGAAAAATTCAACTTTAGGGGGAAAAATTCCCATCAGAATAAATGAAAAAAACAAGAGAAAAAAGGTGCCTAACAAAAAAGCCACAGGTCGATAGCCTTTTAAGGCGATTGTAAGAAAAGAACGATAAGCTTTTTCCAACTTAGGCAAGAAGATCATTTGGAAACGGGCAGCTTGTTTTTTTATAAAGTACTTGTAAGCCCAAAAGAGTAGGGTAAGGGTAATCATTAGTGTACCGATTCCTCTTAATACGCCAGTGTTAAATACGAGTAAAAGCCCTAATCCGCCCAGAATAAAGGTGATTCGCCATAAGCTTTTTGTAGAGATTTCACGCTCATCGATTTCCATAAAACGAGAAACCAGCATAGAATTGAAAAATAAGGCAACGATCAGTGATGACCCCAAAACCACTGATAGTGTAATGGGGAAGTAAATCATAAATTCGCCCATCAATCCAGGCCACGCCCCCAGCGGTACAAAAGCAGCAATGGTGGTGGCTGTGGAGACAATAATCGGAAAGGCGATTTCTCCAATCCCTTTCTTAGCAGCTTCAATTCGTGACATACCTTCTTTTTCCATCAATCGGTAGACGTTTTCCACAACTACAATCCCGTTGTCTACAAGCATTCCTAGTCCCATAACCAAGCCAAATAAGACCATGGTGTTCATCGTGTAGCCTAAGATGGAAAGGATCATAAAAGACATAAACATGGACATAGGAATTGCAAAACCCACAAATAGTGAGTTGCGAAAGCCCAAAAAGAACATCAGGACAATAACGACTAAAATCACGCCGAAAATAATGTTGTTAACCAAATCACTTACTTGGTTGAGGGTGGTGGCGGATTGGTCATTTGAAATCGCTAATTTTAGATCTTTTGGAAATAGATTCTCTCCGATTTCACTCACCAAAGCTTGGATTTTTTGGGAGGCTTGAATCAAATTTTTACCACCGCGTTTTTTAACATCCAGCAAAATGACTTTTTCTCCATAAGAACGGGCATAGGAAATAGCATCTTTTTCATGGTAGCTGATGGTAGCGATATCGCCCAAGTAAGTGGCTCCTTTTTCACTTTTAACGACGATTTCTTTGAGTTTTTGCGGATCTTTTACTTCCCCAATAATTCTCATGCTACGACGCTGTCCGCCTTGGATGATATTTCCCGCTGAGATGGTTGTATTTTCAGAACTTATGGCGTTAATGATGTCATTAAAACTGATTTTGGCGGCAGTCATTTTGTAGATATCAACTGCAACTTCAACTTCAAAAGCTTGAATCCCTCGAATGTCCACAGATTTAACCTCGGGGATCTGTTCGATTTTTTCTTCTAGATAACCAGCAAAATCCTTCATCAGTTCAATCGGATAATCCCCAATCATGCTGATACTCAAAATGGGCATCAATTCAGAGAAGTCCATCTCAAACACAGAAGGCTCTATTTTTGCATTATTAAAAGTAGGCCAGTCTGCACCTGAGACCACACCATCGACCAAATCTTTGGTTTTTTGTTTGGCAAGTTCAACGGGGATATCTTCGTCAAACTGTAGTTTTACGACAGCAAAATCTTCCTCCGAAGTGGAGGTGATGTCAACTAAGTTGGTAACCCCTTTTAGTGCATCTTCTAAAGGATCAACAATAAGCCTTTCTATATCTTCAGCTGTATTTCCAGGGAAAACGGCTGAGACAAACATCCGAGTATCATTAATTTCAGGGAAGCTTTCTCGGGGCATGACGTTGTAGGATCGAATTCCCAAGAAGAAAAATATTGCCATGATGACATAAATCACAGTTTTGTGATCTATCGCCCAACTGGACAGTCGAAATTCTTTGTAAATTTTTTTCATCTCTCCCAGCTTATTGAATATTTCTTACCCTTTGATTGTCCTCAACGATGGCGGCACCCTCATTGACGATCAATGTACCTGGCGCAATGCCTCCAGTAACTTCTACTTTTTCCATACTTTTTTTGCCCAGTTCGATAAAAACTTTTTCAGTCGTATAGACATCTTGTTTGTTCCCTGGTTTGAGCTTGAAAATGTATTTATCACCTTTAGCGTTTTCTTTGATAATACTCAGTGGGATCATAATTGCACTCGAGTTGTTGTAATCTTTTATTTTTAGTTTGCACGATAGGTTGGGTTTGATGTCACCATCTGTATTGGCTAGCGGAGCTTCCACCCTAAAACTTCGATTGTTGGGATTGATAAAACTCCCAGTTTGCCGAATCTGAGTGGCGTAAGTTTTTCCTAGCATTGGAATCTCGACTAGGGCATCAGTACCCAATTTGATATCACTGACGTAGCGTTCAGGAATATTAGCCTCAATATACATCTCGTCCAAATTAACCACACGCAAGACAGGGGTTTGCCCTGGCATTAAGTTCGCTCCAGTATTGGCAATAATCTCATCAATTGTTCCAGAGAAAGGAGCGCGAATTTGGGTTCTTAGCAGTTGTTTTTTGAGTTGGGCTATACTTTTTAGTTGGGCTTCATAGGCTGTTTTTGCTTTGAGCAATTCCATTTCGGAACCTATATTTTTATCCCATAGTCTTTGGTAACGCTCATAGATTGTTTTTGATAGATTGGATTGTATCTCAAGTTGCTCCAGTTGGTTTTTTAAACCTGCATCGTCAATCTGTGCCAATAGTGCTCCTTTTTTCACCTTTTGTCCCTCTTGAACAAACACCTGTTTTAAGCTGCCGTTAAATTCGGGATAGAGCAATACATTTTGGCGGGTTTGAATGTTACCTTGTACTTCAATATGATGATTAAAATTTTCGGGAGCGAGCTTAATGGTTGTTATCAAGGGTAGCTTCTCATCAGGATCTAATGTCAAAATGGCCTGATTAATTTGGTTTAATTCCTTTTTTAGGGCATTCATCTGTTGAATCTTTTCATCCTTTTGGACTTTTAAACCGTCGAGATCTTCGGCTTGGAGTAGTGCCGAAGTTGAGCTTTGTTTTTCACCTGAACAAGCGGCGATAATAATTGAAGTGATGAGGAGAGATATTAATTTTTTCATGGAGATTGATTAAAAGGTTTTGTTAAGTAGGGTTTCTAATGCTGTTTTTTTATTGATTACGGATTGAATGGCAGTGACAAAATTATTTTGTGCAGTATAAAGTTGCATTTGTGCCATTCTCAGTTCAAAACTCTGAACCATGCCTTCAAAGAATTTGGTTTGATTTTTTTTCTCAATACGTTCTGCTAGGCGTAGGTTTTCTTTTTCGGTAAAGTAATTATCAATCGCAAGTTGGTAGTCATTGTAGGCAGCTTTTACTTCTATTCTGACGCGCTCTTGCGTGTCTGTAAGTTCTGTTATGGCTTGATCTAGACTAATTTTTGCCTTTTGGGATACGGCAGTTCTTCCAAGAGAACTAAAAAGAGGCACTTTTAAAGTCAAACCTACTAAGGTAGAACCAAACCATTTTTGATTGCGCTCCGTAAAGGTGAATTCGTCGCTGTTTCCAGTGTAAGTTTGATTGATAAAACCACTGAGTTTAGGTAAACTTTTAGATTTTTCATATTTGAATTGCAAGGACTCTGACTTGACATTATTGTCTGCAATTTTGATATCAATGTTGTTTTGTATGTCATCAATTTCTGGGGAGGTTTTAAAATAAATTTCTTCATTAAAAATAGTCTCCAGATCGCTTTCTAAGACAAGCGGTTTTTCGGTGGGGTAGCCAATAACAAATTTGACCATTTCTTTGGTGATCTTCACTAAGTTTTGTGCGTATTTCAATTGACTGTTGACTTGGGCGAGAGAAAGTTGCATTTGCTCAACACTCTCTTCTTCTTCAAAACCGTTTTTAAACAATTGATGAATTTCCGTTAAATTGACTTCCAAGGTCTTTTTGTTTTTTTCTAAAAAAGAGATAGTATATTGTGCAATCAACACATTGGTATAAGTGGTAGTAATCAGCTTCTTTACTTCCAAATTCGTTTTTTCAAATAGGTTTTCAGAAATTTTTAGATAGACACGTGAAGCTTCTAGTCCAACTAAATAGGAGCCGTCAAAAAGAAGCTGTTCCGTTTTTACAGATCCGATCATGTTTTGCTTGGTTCCAAAAGTAAGTTCTCGAAACGTTCCTACTTCTCCACCAAAAAATTCAGCTGGCACCAAAGAAACGGGCATCTCTAAAAAGTTTTGGTAGTTGATCTCAGAACTGATCTGAGGCAGTCCGATGGCAATGGTTTTCCAACGTTCTTTTTTGGCCTTGAGAATTTCTCGATCTGCATTAATTATCGATCGGTTGTTTTTCATCCCAAATTCGATCGCTTCCTCAAGCGATAGTGACTCAGGATAGGTCTGTGACCAAGCAAAGGAGGTAAGTAAAGTGGCAAGTAAAATTAATTTAATTTTCATGGGGTTTAACTGCATTATAATTTTCTAAAAACTTTAATCCTTTTGGCGTAACAATTGCCCGAAGGTGATAATCGATAAACTTTCCAATTATCTGATCAATATCGTAATCTTCTGGAGGGAAAAGCTCGATGTCCCTTAGGCCTCTAAATCCATTGAAGTAAATAAGTGTGATAAATTGGGTGTCAAGGGAGGGTCTAAAAAGGCCTGATTTCATTCCTTTTTTTAGGCTCATTTCAAAAGAGTTTCCAAGTGCTGAAAGTTCTTTTTTTCTTATTTCAACATAAATGGCGGGATAGTATTTTTGTAATTGATATTGAGGGGATTTCTCTTTATTTCCCAGTACTTCTACAGCAATTTTTTTGATTTCATAAAGCGCCTCAATGGGGTTTTCCATCGATTCCTGAACCTCGATGATCTTGGTTTTAACCTCATCAAATACGTGCCAGACCGAGGCTCGTATCAGTGATGTCTTGTCATCAAAATAAGTGTAGATAGTTTTTTTAGAGATTCGCATGTTTTCGGCAAGGTCATCCATGGTTACAGACTTGTAACCATACTGAAGAAATAAACAGGCAGCCTTTTTAACGATTTTTTTTTGCATAATGAAGCTCCAAATTTACATTAGAAAACTTTAAAAACAATAAAAGTTTCCAAAGTTTACATTCTTTTTATATTACATTAACATTGTCTACAGTATTTTTAACAAAATTTAGTTAAAATGGATATTTTTAAGGCTTATCAAAAGGAATTTAAATCTTCTCTTGAAAAGTTTATTTCGGATAAGTCTCCCCAAAATTTATACCGTCCAATGGAATATCTTTTGGATTTAGGGGGCAAGAGAATTCGTCCGTTTTTATGTTTGATGGCTGCAGAAAGTTTTGAATCCTCTCCAGATCAGGCAATGGGAGCCGCACTTTCGGTTGAGGTTTTTCATAACTTCACCTTGATGCATGATGATATCATGGACAAGGCATTTTTGAGGAGAGGTAGGATGACTGTCCATGAAAAATGGGATGTCAATACGGCGATCCTCTCTGGAGACGCCATGTTAATCAAAGCCTATCAATCCCTAGAGGACTATCCGACCGAGATTTTTCAGAAGCTAACCCGACTACTCAGTAAAACAGCTATCGAAGTATGCGAAGGGCAGCAATATGATATGGATTTTGAGACTGCATCGGTAGTTACTCAAAAGGAATATATCGAAATGATTAGGCTCAAGACGGCAGTTTTGGTGGGTTGTGCCTTGCAAATGGGTGCGATTACAGGCAAGGCTAGCGCTGAGGATCAAACTGTTATTTATAATTTTGGGATACAGTTGGGAATTGCTTTTCAGCTGCAAGATGATTATCTCGATGCTTTCGGCGATGAGGCTACTTTTGGCAAGAAAATAGGAGGAGATATTTTAGAAAATAAAAAAACAATTCTTTACCACTTGGCATTAAAAAAAGCTGATCCAAAACAAGTGGATTTATTAAAGCTTTTATTAAGCGGAGTACAATACCTCTCTGATGATGAAAAAATTTCAAGCGTTAAGCATTTGTTTAAAGCAACTGGAGCTAAAGAGGCAACTAGAAAGTTAATACGCCATCATTCTGATTTAGCGGAAATAGAATTGGAAAAACTATCGATAACTGAGGAACAAAAAACTCGATTTAGAGCACTGAAAAATTGGTTGATGAACCGAACTTATTAAAAAACTCTCTTCCACAAAGCCCTTACAAATTTTCCTACCTTGAAGGAACGCATGATCTGAAATTCTTGCCAATAGTTACTTTTCTCATCCAAAAATTTAAAAATGACTTCAGGGGAATTATTTTGGAACATTCTTTTGAAAAGATCAGCACCATTGGCATTGTCTTCAGACAAAACATCCAGAAAAAGTAAATCGTAAAACCAAAATCTATTTTTTCGTCCGAATTGGCTCAGGGGACGATTGTGTTTTAAAAATTCAACCAAGGCTTTTGTTTTACTATTGATTCGCTGAAAAGTATACCCTGTACTGGGTTTAGTCCAGCCACCAGCAGTGCCAATGTGTAAAATATTTTCGGTATTGTTTAGGTCGAAACGGAAACAAGTCATAGGGATATTCCCTTGTTCTTCCTCAATCACCATGTAGCCCCCAGTAGGAAGTTGCTCGGCAAAGGCAGTGATTTCATCTAAATATTCTTGGCGATCTAACAAGTCCGCTGAAAAAAGTGTGTACTCCAAAAGTGCTTTATTTGGAGACAAAGGCAGTACATACATGAATCTTGTGTTACCCTTTTGAGGGACATTAAAGTTCATAAATTCAATCTTATCTGGATCGAAACAATTATTTCTTGTTTCAATAACCTGACCGATAAAGTGTTGTTGTAGAACAGGGTATTTTTTTTGTTGATGTAATTTCTCAGGGTTGAAGATACTTGAGAAAATCAAATCTGCACTGTACTCCACTTGTGCGGTGCTTACCTTTTTATTATCGATTTTCAGGACTTCATCTTTAACTTGGATAAGCTGATCTAAGCTTTTGAGGCGTTGCTGCATAAATTTATAAAAGTCCAAACTTCGGATCATCTTGTATTGAAATGGGCTGAGGGAAAAATTTAAGTGATAGTCTTTTGAAGCGAAAAAAGATTGATTCCAGGTCTTGTGAATAATCTCCTCTAAGTCACCTTCGTTGGACTCCCAAAAACACCATGTTCTGTCATTTGAGTTTTTTTGGTCTTTTTCTATTAATAAAATAGATTTATCAGCAAAAAAAGGGTCATTGCAAATCCGGAAGGCTAACAACAAACCAGAGGCACCGCCTCCACAGATAATATAGTTGAAATGATTTTTTTTCATTACACTTTCAAAATTAGTCAATCCAACCAACAGATGACTTAAATAGTTCCTTTTTATCTATATTTACGCGAAATAAAAAGCGCTCTAATATGGATGTTATCATTGACTTTTTTGGAGGAATAAGCCCTGTTAAAGGTGCGTTTTACGCAACGGTTTTTACTTGGCTATTAACTGCTTTTGGCGCTTCATTTGTTTATTTATTTAAAACAATGCATCGCGGTTTTTTGGATGGCATGCTCGGTTTTACGGGCGGGGTGATGGTTGCTGCAAGTTTTTGGAGTCTATTGGCACCGGGGATTGAGATGTCTCAGGGCGAAGGTTTTGTCAAGGTGATTCCCGCAGCAGTTGGGTTTGGTCTTGGTGCACTATTTATTTTTGGATTGGACAAGATTTTACCCCACATTCATATAAACTTTAAAGATTCCGAGGGTATCAAAACACCTTGGCACAAAACCACATTATTGGTACTGGCTATTACGCTGCATAATATTCCTGAAGGTTTGGCTGTCGGAGTTTTGTTTGGCGGAGTTGCTGCAGGAATTCCCGAAGCCTCAATTGGAGGAGCCGTAGCACTTGCTATTGGGATTGGGATTCAAAATTTTCCTGAAGGTATCGCAGTTTCCATGCCCTTGAGAAGGCAAGGGGTAAGTAAGTTTAAAAGCTTTTGGTATGGACAATTATCGGCAATTGTCGAGCCTTTTGCTGCCGTACTTGGTGCGGTTGCGGTTACATTTTTTACACCTATTTTACCCTATGCACTTGCATTTGCTGCTGGAGCAATGATCTTTGTGGTGGTGGAGGAAGTAATACCTGAAACGCAACAAGATAAGTACACTGATATTGCTACCCTAGGTTTCATTGGTGGCTTCATCGTGATGATGACTTTAGATGTTGCCTTGGGCTAAATTATTCTTGGTTAAAATTCTGCCAACCTTGTGCCTCCAGTTTTATGGATTGTCCCAGACCAGTGGTCATGTTACAAACTTCTTTTTGATCCGTAAAATGGCCAATTGTTGTCAATAGTGGATGGGACTTGATTTTGTCATAGTCCTCGGTTTTAATAGCCATCAATAATTCGTAATCTTCACCTCCATTGAGTATTGCAGTGGTGCTATTGATTTTAAATTCCTCAGCGATACTTATTGTCTGAGGGTCTGCAGGTAATTTTTCTTCATAAATATCGCAGCCTACACCAGAAGTCTTGCAAAGGTGAAAAATCTCAGAGGACAATCCGTCGCTTATGTCTATCATAGCATTGGGGGTGATATCCAGTTCCGCTAAAAGCTCAATAATGTCTTTTCTAGCCTCAGGTTTAAGTTGGCGTTCTACACAATAGGAATATTGCGCCAGATCAGGTTGATTGTTGGGATTGACTTTAAAAACCGCTTTTTCACGTTCCAAAACCTGTAGCCCCATATAGGCACCCCCGATATCTCCACTCATGACCAGCAGGTCGTTGGGTTTTGCACCAGATCGGTAGGTTATTTTTTCTTTTTTAGCTTGACCAATAGCAGTTATGGAGATCATTAGACCCGTTGTGCTGGATGAGGTATCGCCTCCAATCATATCGATTTTGTAATTTTTACAAGCCAAACCTATTCCGGTGTATAATTCTTCCAGAGCTTCTAAAGGAAAACGATTCGACACCGCTATGGAAACAGTGATTTGCTTAGGAACCGCATTCATGGCATAAACATCGGAAAGGTTGACCATTACTGCTTTGTAGCCCAAGTGTTTTAGTGGCACATAGGTCAAGTCAAAATGAATGCCTTCGATTAGTAGGTCATTTGTGACTACGGTTTGCTCGTCTTTTAATTGAAGTACTGCAGCATCATCACCAACGCCTAACACTGTAGTTTCATCACTGACAGTAAAAGTTTTGGTTAAATGCTCAATTAATTTAAATTCTCCCAATTCGGAGAGGGGAGTTCGGCTTTTGTTTTCAAACATACTGCAAAAGTAATAAGATTTAATCCTTTGCCCACATTGTGTTGAGAGAAGTCTTTTTTTAAGAAAACACCACAGTAAATTTTAATTGAACTATAGTCAGAATCGATAGTTTACGCCCTAAAATAGACGGAAATGAACTATATTTGTATTAAGGATAATTAATGATTATAAAACATGATCAAGGTAACTGCAGATGCGCGTCAAAAAGTATCGCAATTAATGCAAGAGGAAGGCTACAATCCCGATTTAGATTACATTCGCGTTGGGGTCAAAAGTGGTGGTTGCTCTGGCTTGTCTTATGATCTAACTTTTGACCATGCACAATCCGAGGAGGATCGAATTTTCGAGGATAACCAAGTCCGGATTTTGGTAGACAAAAAAAGCTTGCTTTACTTATTAGGCACTACTTTAGAATATTCTGGAGGGCTAAATGGTAAGGGCTTTGTTTTTAATAACCCTAATGCACAGCGAACCTGTGGCTGCGGAGAAAGTTTTTCCCTTTAAATTGAAATAAATTCTATGGCTTACACAGAGGAAGAGTTAAAGAAAGAACTGGAAACAAAAGAATACGAATACGGGTTTTATACCGATATTGATTCTGAGACCTTTCCTGTTGGTTTAAATGAAGAAGTGGTTCGTGGGATTTCAAAGAAAAAAAACGAACCTGAGTGGATGACGGAATGGCGACTAAAGGCTTTTGACGCCTGGAAAGCGATGAAGGAGCCTGAGTGGGCGAATGTGAAATATAATAAGCCTGATTATCAAGCGATTTCCTATTACTCTGCTCCTAAGAAAAAAGATCAATATAAAAGCTTGGACGAAGTTGACCCAGAATTATTGGCAACTTTCGACAAGCTGGGAATTTCTTTAGATGAACAAAAGAAATTGGCTGGTGTGGCTGTAGATATTGTTATGGACTCGGTTTCCGTTGCGACCACCTTTAAGAAAACCCTCGCCGAAAAGGGCATTATTTTTTGTTCTATATCTGAGGCAATTCAGGAACATCCCGAATTAGTAAAAAAATATATCGGTACGGTAATTCCCATCAAAGACAATTATTTTGCTGCCTTGAATTCTGCCGTCTTTTCCGATGGCTCATTCTGTTACATTCCCAAAGGGGTTCGTTGTCCGATGGAATTATCCACATACTTTAGAATCAATCAAGCAGGTACGGGACAGTTTGAGAGAACATTGGTTATTGCCGATGAATCGAGCTATGTCAGTTACCTTGAAGGTTGTACCGCGCCTTCAAGAGATGAAAATCAATTGCATGCCGCTGTGGTAGAGTTGATTGCTTTAGACGCTGCTGAAATCAAATATTCTACTGTTCAGAACTGGTTTCCTGGAGATAAAAGCGGTAAAGGTGGGGTGTACAATTTTGTCACCAAACGAGGTATTTGCCATACCCGTTCAAAAATATCTTGGACGCAAGTAGAAACTGGTTCAGCTGTAACCTGGAAATATCCTTCCTGTATATTAAAAGGAAATGACTCCATCGGGGAGTTTTATTCCATTGCATTGACCAACGATTTTCAGCAAGCCGATACAGGTACCAAAATGATTCATTTAGGGAAAAACACTAGGAGTACTATTATTTCTAAAGGGATATCTGCAGGAAAATCACAAAATAGCTACAGAGGGTTGGTACAGGTTTCACCTCGGGCGACCAACGCGAGAAATTTCTCTCAATGTGATTCCCTCTTGATGGGGAATAAATGTGGGGCACACACCTTCCCTTACATTGAAGTAAAAAATAAAACGGCTCAGATAGAGCATGAAGCAACCACCAGTAAGATTGGAGAGGATCAAGTTTTTTATTGCAATCAGCGAGGGATTGATCCAGAAAAGGCAATTGCCTTGATTGTAAATGGTTTTAGTAAAGAAGTACTGAATAAGTTACCCATGGAATTTGCCGTAGAGGCTCAAAAATTATTAGAGATTTCCTTAGAGGGATCAGTTGGATAAAAAAACACTTATGCTAACAATAGAAAATCTTCACGCCCAAGTAGAGGGAAAAAAAATTCTAAATGGTATTGACCTAGACGTTAAAGCTGGGGAAGTACATGCGATTATGGGGCCTAATGGTTCTGGAAAAAGCACCCTTTCAGCAGCGATTGCAGGACATCAGGATTATGAGGTGACCAAGGGAGCTATGCTTTTAGAGGGAGAAGACCTAGGCGAGCTAGATGCTGAGGAACGCGCTCATAAAGGGATCTTTCTATCCTTTCAGTATCCTGTGGAAATCCCAGGAGTTAGTGTAACCAATTTCATCAAAACAGCGATCAATGTCAATAGAAAGGCCAAAGGTTTAGAAGATATGCCAGCCAATGTGATGTTAAAGAAAATTCGTGAGAAATCTAATTTATTGGAGATCGACTCACGCTTTCTATCTCGCTCGCTTAATGAAGGTTTTTCTGGAGGAGAAAAAAAACGTAACGAGATTTTTCAAATGGCGATGTTGGAGCCCAAGCTTTCCATCTTAGATGAGACAGATTCCGGTTTGGATATTGACGCACTTAAGATAGTCGCCAATGGCGTCAACAAACTTAGGGCCAAAGACAATGCTATAATCGTAATTACTCACTATCAACGATTATTAGAATACATTGTCCCTGATTTTGTTCATGTTTTGTTTGATGGTAAAATTGTCAAGTCAGGAACAAAGGAATTGGCGCTTGAACTTGAGGAAAAAGGATACGACTGGATTAAAGAAATGGCATAGCCCGTATGGATTTCAAAGAAAAATTATTGGCATCACATCTCGCTTTTGAGGGCAGTATAGATTTTTCTGACCCGGTGCATCAAACCCGTTTAGAATCTCTAAAGACCTTTGAGCAAAAAGGCTTTCCTACCCGTAAAGACGAAGCTTGGAAATACACTTCCCTAAATGCAATGGTTCGCAATGACTATGCATTGTTTCCCAAGTCCGAAACGACCATTGACCTCAAGAAAGTAAAGAAGTATTTCCTGTATGAGATTGACACCTATAAGGTAGTTTTTATAGACGGTGTTTACAGTCCCTTTCTTTCAGATACCACCCACGATGGATTGGATGTTTGTTTGATGTCTGCTGCACTATCCAAAGCGAAATATAGAAAGTTGATTGACACTTACTTTAATAAGATTGCCAACACAAATGACAGTCTTACTGCACTCAATACCTCCTACACTCAAGAAGGTGCATACATTTATATTCCCAAAAGTGTGGTGGCTGAAAAACCCATTGAGTTGATCCATTTTTCCACTGGAAAAGAAAAAGCCCTGTGGCTACAACCTCGAAATCTTATTGTGGTGGATAAAAATGCCCAAGTACAAATTTTGGAGCGCCATCAGAGTTTGAAGTCTCATGAGGTAGTTACCAATTCAGTAACGGAAATATACGCCCATCAGGATGCTTTCGTGGATTACTATAAGATTCAAAATGATTTACCGACTGCTTCCCTAATTGACAATACCTATATTTCTCAAGAGAAAAACAGTAATGTTAGGGTGCACACTTTTTCCCTTGGAGGTAAGTTGACACGGAATAATTTAAATTTTTATCTGAAGGGAGCCAATGCAGATGCTACCCTCAAAGGGGTCACCATCTTAGACGACAAGCAGCATGTGGATCACTACACACTGGTAGATCACATTAAGCCCAATTGCGAAAGTCACCAAGATTATAAAGGCGTATTTTCTGATGGAGCCGTTGGGGTATTTAATGGAAAAATACATGTGGATCAAATCGCACAAAAAACAAATGCCTTTCAGCAGAACAACAATATATTGCTAGATGATAAAGCAACGGTGAATACAAAGCCCCAGTTGGAGATATTTGCCGATGATGTGAAATGTTCTCACGGATGTACCGTGGGACAATTAGACGAGGAAGCACTATTTTATCTACAATCCAGAGGGATTCCAAAAAAAGAAGCCAAGGCACTATTAACATATGCCTTTGCCAACAACGTGCTGGAGAGTGTGGAACTACCCATATTAAAGAAGCGAATCAATCTACTGATCGCAAAAAAACTGGGAGTAAACTTAGGATTTGATCTATAAGCCAATGAACGTAACAAAAATCCGAAAAGATTTCCCTGTTTTAAATAGGGAAGTAAATGGAAGGCCGTTAGTGTATTTTGACAATGCAGCAACCTCTCAAACACCCACTCAGGTGATCAACACTATCGTGGACTATTATGAAAATTACAATGCCAATATTCATCGTGGCGTACATGCATTGAGTCAGGAGGCAACTGATGCCTATGAGGGTGCCAGACAAAAGATTCAAAAACATTTTAATGCCGCTCATCCCTATGAGGTGATTTTTACTTCGGGAACCACACATGCTATAAATATTATTAGCAGTGGTTACGCTGAATTGCTAAAAGAAGGAGATGAACTCATTGTTTCTGCTTTGGAACACCACTCCAATATTGTGCCTTGGCAAATGCTTTGTCAAAAAACGGGGGCATTGTTAAAAGTGATTCCCATGAATGAGGATGGGGTGTTGATTATGGATGCTTATGACGAACTGCTCTCAGACCGAACCAAATTAGTTTTTGTCAATCATGTTTCCAATGCTTTGGGTACAGTCAACCCCATTGAAGAAATTATCAACAAAGCCCATGCCGTTGGTGCTGAGGTTTTGATTGATGGAGCACAAGCCTCCCCCCATATAAAAGCAGATGTCCAAGCACTAAATGTCGATTATTATGTTACATCTGCGCACAAAATATGTGGTCCAACGGGTATTGGAGTGCTCTACGGAAAAGAAGCAGCTCTGAATCGTTTACCCCCCTATCAAGGCGGTGGAGAAATGATTGCAGAAGTGACTTTTGAAAAAACGACTTATGCAGATTTACCTCACAAATTTGAGGCGGGAACCCCTAACATAGCTGGAGGTATTGCTTTTGGCTCAGCCTTGGATTACGTCAACGCGATTGGGATGGAAAATATCGCTAAGTATGAAGCAGAACTTTTGACCTATGCTACTCTAGCCTTAAAACAAATTCCCGGGCTAAAAGTTTATGGTGTAGCTCCTGAGAAAACCGCTGTGATTTCGTTTAATGTGGAAGGAATTCACCCTTATGATATCGGAAGTATCCTAGATAAATTGGGGATAGCGGTGAGAACGGGACACCATTGTGCTCAACCGATTATGGACTTTTATAAAATCCCAGGCACCGTAAGAGCTTCTTTTTCATTTTATAACACCTTCCAAGAGATTGATGCGATGGTAGATGCGGTAAAGAAGGCTGTGCAGATGTTACAATAAATTAGTAATTTTGAATATGGAGACAATCAATGCGGCACAAGAAGAAATTGTAGAAGAGTTTTCTTTATTTGATGACTGGATGCAACGCTATGAGTACATGATAGAATTGGGAAAATCATTACCATTGATTGATCCTCAATATAAAACCGATGACAATATCATCAAGGGCTGCCAGAGTAAGGTTTGGGTTCATGCCGACTTGGAAGATAAAAAATTGGTTTTTACTGCGGATAGTGATGCAATTATCACCAAAGGAATTATCGCCATTTTGATTCGGGTTTTTTCCAATCAACATCCCGATGCGATTTTAGATGCAGATACGTCTTTTATCGATAAGATAGGATTAAAGGAACATTTGTCTCCTACCCGCGCAAATGGCTTGGTTTCTATGATCAAGCAGCTTAAAATGTACGCCATTGCCTTTAAAACCCAATTAAATTAACCTATATGTCTGAAGAAATCATTGAAACTGCCGAACTAGGAGATAAGATTGTTGGTGTGCTCAAAACTATTTTCGATCCAGAAATCCCTGTAGATATCTATGAACTGGGTTTGATCTATGATGTTTTTGTCAACGAAGATGCCGACGTAAAAATATTAATGACCCTGACCACTCCTAACTGCCCTGTTGCGGAATCTTTACCCAGAGAAGTTGAGGAAAAAGTAAAGTCTTTGGATGCCGTTAAGGATGCCGAAGTGGAAATTACTTTTGACCCTCCGTGGTCTCAAGACCTGATGAGTGAGGAAGCCAAATTAGAATTGGGATTACTCTAAAATGTCAGATACAATTATCAACCGCGTAGCGGAAAGTACATTAATGACTTTCGATTTGGAAAAGTTTTACCAAATCGGAACCCGAAAAGCATTGGACTTATCTCAATGGCTCGATCAAGGTGTCATTCTCAGGGAAAAGGATTTTAGAACAAAATTAAAGGAACACGACTGGTCAGTCTATCAAGATCAATTTATCGCTATTGATTGCGTTACCGATGCTGTTTTACCTGCTTGGGCGTCTCTTTTGGTGACGACCTATTTGCAACCTTTCGCAAGAAAAGTGGTCAAGGGAACGCTGGCTGATTTGGAGATACAATTATTTTCAGAAGAAATTCAAAATATTGACCTCAACCCCTATATAGACCAACCCGTGATCATCAAAGGCTGTAGTGACAAAACGGTGCCTGAGGATGCTTATGTCCAATTGATCGCTAAGTTACAACCGGTAGTTAAAAGCTTGTTTTATGGAGAGGCCTGTTCTTCAGTTCCGCTTTATAAAAAAAAGAAATAGTTACTTTTGGGTTAATCTATAACCTTTGAATAATTCAAAAAAAGTTTTGATTTTGACCTATTACTGGCCTCCTTCTGGAGGCTCAGGGGTGCAACGATGGATGTATTTTGCCAAATATCTTAAGCAATTGGGGTGGACCCCTTTTGTTATCACGGTAGATGAAAAATATGCCTCCTACCCATCTTTAGATCAAAGTCTTTTGTCTGAAGTGAATGATATCAGGGTAATCAAAACCAAAACAAGGGAACCATTGAAGTGGTATTCACTGCTTTTTACAGGTTCAAAAAATAGGGGTATTCCTCAAGGTGAAGTAAAAACAAATGGCTTTCTAAGTCGATTGGCAGCCTTTATTCGTGGGAATTATTTTATTCCGGATGCGCGTAAAGGTTGGAATACCTATGCTCAAGCCCAGGCTGAACATTACATTAGAAATGAAGGAATATCCAAAGTGATCACCACAGGCCCTCCCCATTCTACCCATTTGGTGGGTTTGAAATTAAAATCGCAATTTGGTTTACAGTGGTGGGCTGATTTTCGCGACCCATGGACAACTGTTTTTTACAACAAGGATTTGTACCGTTCTGCTAGGGCCGAAAAAAAAGATGGCCGTTGGGAAGAAACGGTGTTACAAACCGCTGATGGCATATTGACTACCGTGGGGGGAAGTCTGATTCAAAAACTGCAGGTTAAAGCACCCGAACAAAGTTTTCACGTCTTGCCCAATGGGTATGATGAAAATTTAATGGCTAGTGTTCCAAGAACTAATATAGTGGAATTTCATGTTGTCTACACGGGTTTGTTAACCGAAAACCAAGATTATTCCCCTGTGATGAAAGTACTGAATGAGTTGGCAGGACAATATGAAATTCGTTTATCCTTAGCGGGTAATATCTCCTCATCCCTCATTGAAAAAATCAAACAAATCTCTCCTAAAATAGCGATTGATTACAAAGGGTATCTTTCCCACAAGGAAGCCATTGGCTTGATGAAAAGTGGTGACCTACTGCTCAACTTCATTTTTAAAGGAGCCGACCAAGATATGATTTCTGGTAAACTGTTGGAGTATGTTGCATCGGGTGTGCCTGTGCTTTCTATTGGAAACCCCGACTCTGAGGCAGGACGATTTTTGGATTCTGCATCTCACGCTCAGACGATTAAGGCTAACGAAAAACTGGCTTTAAAGATATTTATTGATGGTATTGCCCAACAAAAAGTAAAGATAGAAAACAAAATACCTGATCTAAAAAAATGGAGTCGCCAAACCCTCAGTGAGTATTTGGCGACTCTTTTATTGAAAGAAGATTAAATATACCTAGCTAAAAGCCAATCCTCCGTTGATATCAATATTATTACCAGTAATAAAAGAAGACTGGTCTGAAACTAAATAAAGGACTAAATCTGCAACCTCATTTGCTTGTCCTTCTCTACGAAGTGGGGTAGATCCTGCGACTTTTTCTCTTACGGCATCTATGGTAAAATCATCGTGGAATTTAGTCGCAATCATACCGGGGCATAGGGCATTTACGCGTATCCCTTGAGGGCCAAATTCTTTAGCCAAGGCACGTGTGTAAGTCATTACAGCCCCTTTCGATGTAGCGTAGATCGCTGCACCTGGCCCACCGCCGTCTCGACCTGCCTGTGAGGCAAAATTAACGATGGCTCCACCAGCTTCCATGTAGGGTTTGATCGCCTTTGTGACTAGGAAAACACTTTTTTTTTAAACTAGAAAGAGATTACAAATCTGTTAGGGTATTGTTCTTTAAATAAGCATCAACGCCATTGGGTAACCATTTAGCGACGACTTCATTCTGCTTGAGTCCCTTTCTAATTTCAGTAGCTGAAACTTCCAGTAGGGAAGCATCAAAATAAGTAATATTAGGATGATTTAATAGTTTGGAGGGTATTTCATCTGATTTTGATCGTGGATAAACAAATATTTGAAATTGATCCAAAATTTGTTCGTAAGATTTCCAACGGTCAAAATGCACAATATTGTCTTGGCCCAAAATCAAAGTGAATTGATCGTTAGGATACTTTTTTTTCAAATGTTGCAAGCTATCAATTGTATAATTTGGAGAAGGTAAATTGAATTCCTCTGTACAAACTTTAAGTTTTGGATTGCCATTAATAGCGAGCTTAACCATCGCCAAACGATGGTGGTTTTCGATCAGGGTTTGTTTTTGTTTAAAAGGGCTTTGAGGACTAACGACTAACCATACCTCTTGTAGTGCTTTATTTTCAGAAAAAAAATTTGCGATAGCCAAGTGACCCAGATGAATGGGATTGAAAGTTCCAAAAAATAGTCCAACCGTTTTCATACCTTTGCAGTAAACTATTCGTCAATGAATAGTTTGACCGCCTCAATGATTTGTTTTTTTGATTTTTCTAGTTCGTCATTTACAATTAATTGATCGAATTGATTTGAGAATTTAAGCTCTTGATAGGCTTTTTGAATTCTTTCTTGTAATGCCGTTTCACTATCTGTTCCTCTAGCTCGCAGTCTTTCTTCCAAAGCGGAAACACTAGGGGGTTTAATAAAAATAGACAATGTTTGATTTGGAAATTGATTTTTTATGTTTAACCCGCCTACCACATCAATATCAAAAATAACGTGCTTTCCAGCTTTCCAGTTTCTTTCTACCTCAGATTTTAGGGTACCATAAAATTTGTCGGGATAAACTTCTTCATACTCAATAAAAGCGCCTTGACCGATATAGGTTTTAAATTCAATGGGGCTGAGAAAATGGTAGTCAACACCATCTACTTCCTCACCTCGAGGTGCTCTAGAAGTTGCAGATATAGAGAATGAAAGAGGAAGGTTTTCGGATAGCAGTGCCTTGACAAGGGTAGTTTTACCACTTCCTGATGGGGCGGATACCACAATGAATTTTCCTTCTTTCAATTACAATACATTCAGTAGTTGTTCTTTGATTTTTTCCAACTCATCCTTCATTTGGATGACTATTTTTTGCAAACCTGCATGGTTGGCTTTGGAGCCTATAGTGTTAATTTCTCTGCCCATTTCTTGAGCGATAAAACCTAATTTCTTGCCGCTAGATGTTGCGTTTTCCATCGTAGTATTGAAGTAATCTATATGATTTTTTAGGCGGACTTTTTCCTCTGTAATATCGTATTTCTCGATATAATAAATCAGTTCCTGTTCAAATCGATTTTCATCAATTTCAAGCTGTAATTCCTCCAATGCCGATCTGAGTTTTTTTTCGACTTTTTCTTTTCTCTCGGGATCAATCTGGACCACCTCTTTGATTAGAGCGTCCAACTTGAGGAGTCGAGTTTTAAAATCTGCTGCTAAGATGGTACCTTCATCTATTCTGAATTGATCTAAGTTTCCGATGACTCTATTTAAAAGGGCTTCAATTGTTTTGATCTCTTTCTCATCGATATCTATCATCTCAGTTTTTAAGGTATCGGGAAGTTTAATAGCGATTTTAAGCAATTCTAATCGATCAGCTTCTTGAATTTTACCGAGTTGATCGATGTATTGATTTACGGCAGCGACATTAATAATCTTAGCATTCGACTGTTGGATATCTTCGACATTTAAGTTCAAATCAATCTTACCGCGTTTTAAGGCCTCACCAATGATTTTTTTTAGCTGAATTTCGATTTCTCTGTACTGTCCAGGCATTCTGGCATTTAGCTCTAGCCCCTTACTGTTAAGCGATCGAAGCTCTAAGATGTAATTTTTATTTTCAAACTGTATTTCGGCTTTTCCAAAGCCGGTCATCGATTTAATCATCAAAAATTATAGTTCCCGGATTTTAATATTGCGATAGAAGACCTTATCTCCATGATCTTGTAATCCTATTTTTCCAGTTTTAAATTTACCAAAGTGATCCCAGTCTGCAAATTTTGAATTAGCAATGAGTTCATCCCATTTATCTCCAGCCAAAGGAAAAGTTACAATCTCAATTTTGTTAAGTTTTACACTACCCTGATTGGTATTGTGGTTAATTTTTAAAATGACGTGGTTCCATTCGCCTGCAGGTTTACAAACATCCTGTGCAGGCTGAACAAGATCATAAAGCGCCCCAGCTTGATGAAACTTAGGATTTGCAAATGCGTCTGGATGTCTTTCGTTGTCCAAAACTTGGATTTCAGGACCAGTAGTATAAGGTTTATTGTATTCTTCACCTTCTTTAACTCCCCAGAAAATACCACTGTTTCCCTTTTCTGAAATTTTCCACTCCAAAGAAAGCTCAAAGTTGGTGTATTCCTCATTAGTTACGATGTCATTACTTACCCCTTTTTCTGTTCTTTTTTTGGGATCAAAAATCATTGTACCATCTTCTATGAACCAAGCAGTGCTCATTTCAGATTTATTAAACTGGTGCCAGCCATCAAACGATTTACCGTCAAATAGCGCTACCCATTCTTTTTTCGGGGTTGGTTCTATTTGACTTGACTTTTTTTTAGGTGCTTCTTTGCATGCAATTGTTAGGGTAATTACTACAATAAGTATGGTTTTTTTCATTTTTAAGATTTAAAGGTTAAGAATTTTTTTGAGGTAATCTTCATCAATTTCGGATCCCGCAAAGTCATCAAAAGTTTTTTGAGTAGCTTCAATGATATGAGATTGAATGAAAGGAGCGCCCTCTCGAGCACCTTGCTCAGGGCTTTTAATACAACACTCCCATTCCATCACAGCCCAAACATCACAACCATATTCGGTTAGTTTGGTGAAGATACTTTTAAAATCGATTTGACCATCCCCAAGTGATCGGTATCTACCCGCACGGTCTATCCAGTCACCATAACCACCAAATGCTCCTTTTTTCCCAGTGGGTTTAAACTCAGAGTCTTTGACATGGAAAGCTTTGATAAAACTGTGGTAATGATCTATGTATTCTAAATAGTCTAGTTGTTGCAAAACAAAGTGGCTAGGATCATATAAAATATTAGCTCTTTTGTGATTGCCAGTTTCTTTTAAGAAACGTTCAAAAGTTACGCCATCATGGAGGTCTTCCCCGGGATGAATCTCATAGCACACGTCGACTCCGTGCTCATCAAAGGTATCAAGAATGGGCAACCATCTCTTTGCTAATTCTTTAAAACCCAAATCGACCAAACCGTCTGGACGTTGTGGCCAAGGATGCCAAGTGTGCCACAACAAGGCACCGGAAAAAGTTGCGTGAGCATTCAGACCGAGACGTCCACTGGCAATAGCCGCTTTTTTCATCGTTTCTACCGCCCATTCCGTTCTGGCTTTGGGATTGTTTTTATAGGTATCTGGAGCGAAGTTATCGAACATCAGGTCATAGGCAGGATGCACAGCAACCAATTGTCCCTGAAGATGGGTTGAAAGTTCCGTAATTTCAAGGCCATAGGAATTGATTTTTCCCTTGAGTTCGTCACAATAAGTTTGACTTTCAGCAGCCTTATCCAAATCGATAATGAAGCTTTCCCAAGTGGGTAATTGAACTCCCTTGTACCCCAAATCAGCAGCCCACTTACAAAGACCGTCTAAGGAATTGAAAGGAGCTTGTTTGTCAACAAATTGCGCTAAAAATACTGCAGGGCCTTTTATTGTTTTCATTGATTTTCCATGCTCATCCATACGTTCCCTTTTTTATTTGATTCAACAACTTTTTCGATAAACATCATTCCTCTTACGCCCTCATAGAGCGTAGGAAATTCTCCATCAAAAGATTTTTCACCTCTCAGGGCTTTAGCGACCCCTTTGTAAATGTTACCCATCGCATCAAAAATTCCTTCAGGATGGCCTGCGGGTAATTTGGTGCCGTCTAATGATACATCTGTATTGTATACATTTCCGGGTTTAATAAGCCTTCTGGGTTCATCATCCTTTAGGAAATATAAATAGTTTGGGTTTTCCTGTTCCCACTTAAGCGCACCTTTTCTTCCGTAAATGGCCACGGTGATATTATTTTCATCCCCCGTTGCAATTTGACTTGCACGTAATAACCCTTTTACTTTGTCAGACATTCGGATTAAAATTGAACCGTCTATGTCCAGCGGGTTATCATCATACAAGGTGTTGAGGTCAGAAAGTAATTCCTTGACTTCCATTCCAGTTACATATTCCACCATATTAAATATATGGGTGCCGATATCTCCAATACAGGAGCTGATTCCAGCTTTTTTAGGATCTAAACGCCAAACTTTACTTCTTTTTTCTTTATCGTGAATCACAGGATTAATCCAACCTTGATAATACTGAAGATCAACTTTATGAATTTCTCCAATAACCCCATTGGCGATCATATTTTTCATTTCACGAACCATGGGATAACCTGTGTAGGTATAGGTAACCGCAAAAATTGCATTGTTTTTTTTCTGTATGGCTTCTAATTCCTTTGCCTCCTCTAAGGTTGTGGTCAGCGGTTTTTCGCAAATTACATTAAAACCATTTTCCAAAAGTTTTTTGGCCATTGGGAAATGTAGGAAATTGGGTGTTAAAACTGAAACTGCCTCGATTCGCTCGGATTCAGGTTTTGATGCCTCGACCTCAATAAATTCCTCAAAGTCCTTGTAAACTCTATCGGTATTTACACCTATTTGCTCAGCAAATTTTATATTTTCTTCATAATTTGGATTAAAGACGCCACCTACAATTTCGTAGCGATCATACATAAAAGAGGCGACCCGGTGAAGTACTCCAATCAAGGAATCTCCTCCTCCACCTAAAACACCTAAACGTATTTTGCTCATTTGATTTTAATTTTAATGTCAGAATGGAGTAAAAATAGGATTAATTTCTTAAAACCAAAATGGATTTCTCCTACAATACAGGAAATCTATACCAACCGAATTTGTAATAATTTTTTTGACTTATTTTAGCCAAGACCATCGTTCCATAAAACACTTACTTAAAAAAAATGTAATTCTTTGTAGAATATTGTACAAAAAAGATATTTTTACAATAAATAATAAACCTCAATTAAATTTTATGGACAATAATTTTGACGCAATAGTTGTCGGAACAGGTGTAAGTGGTGGTTGGGCAGCCAAAGAATTATGTGAAAAGGGACTAAAGACCCTTGTACTTGAAAGAGGCCCAATGGTTCAACACCCAGTAGATTATCCCACCGCAAATATGGATCCATGGGATTTCAAATCAGGTGATAAAATCACCCAAGAAATCAGAAAACGCCAGCCTAAACAAAGTAGAACAGGCTATGTCAATACCGAATCTACTT
>MDTB01083592.1_pt1 | contig 26801 bp, 22 predicted proteins | sample 811161 | NCBI WGS metagenome assembly MDTB01 (sample SAMN05326650, study PRJNA326480) | marine metagenome | isolation source: seawater | place: Mediterranean Sea | collected 2009 | reverse complement strand
AGTTAATTATCATTATCATTGATTAAAAGCTTTAATTAATGTTTTGCCTGTTCTTTTCTAAGAGTATAACCAGCTAATATAGCTAAAATAAATAATGCAGGTATATCTCCCAAAAAATGCCCCATTTCATGATCATCAATAATTGCTTGATAAGCCATAATTCCACCATGAACAATACTGCTCCAAACAACAAACCATACAAACATATAATGTTTTACTGGTTCTTTTGATGCAATGATCATCATAACTCCAAGAGTCATATAAACGCCTTGAATCATCATCTCATATTCCCATTGCCCCGGACTCCAAGCCCAGCCACCTAAAGGATCGAGCTTCATCATTGGTATAATTAATATAAATGCTATTCCAAAAACTCTTAAAGTATTTCTTAATATTGATAAATTATTCATGCTTTCTTCTCAAAGTTTAATTCACTGTTATGTTCTACTCCACAGTTACCGACTTTGCGAGGTTACGGGGTTGATCAACATCTGTCCCTTTTGCAACTGCCGTATGATAAGCCAACAATTGCAAGGGAATAGTATAGAGAATTGGGGTGAGTACTGGGTCAATTTCCGGCAAAAATATAAGATCTGTAATATTATCAGTATCTGTATTACCCGGATTCTCAGTCAATAAAATGATATCCCCCTGACGGGCAATAACTTCCTGCATATTTGAAATAGTTTTGGGGTACATCGCATCCTTCGGCGCAATAGTGATGACTGGCATATCATCTTCAATTAGCGCGATGGAGCCGTGCTTTAATTCGCCCGCGGCAAAGCCTTCGGCATGGATGTAGGATATTTCTTTCAGTTTAAGAGCCCCTTCAAGTGCCAAAGGGTTCATCAGCCCGCGACCGATAAAAATTGCATTCTCTTTTTTGGAAAGTCTTGCAGCAATTTGTTCAAGATTTGCTTCCAACTTAAGCGCTTCACCCATAAGTCTTGGTAACGTTAAAAGTTCTTTTACAAGTTCATTCTCGCGCTCAGATCCTATGCGTGACTTTCCAAGGGCGAGAGCAAAGCAAAATAGAACGGCAAGTTGGCATATAAAAGCTTTTGTAGAAGCCACGCCGATTTCCGGGCCGGCAAAAGTAGGCAGAGTGATATCGGCTTCACGTTGCATGGAACTGTCTGGCGCATTGACGATTGCAAGTGTTTTAACATTCCTAGCCTTACAGGCTTTTAAAGCAGCAAGCGTATCTGCCGTTTCCCCGGACTGAGAGACAAATACTGCAAGGGTATTCTCATCAAGCGGAACATCGCGATACCGAAATTCAGAAGCAATATCTATATCAGTAGATATTCCTGCCAGTGACTCAATCCAATAACGCCCGGTCATTGCGGCATAATAAGCAGAGCCGCAAGCTATCAGAACAATGCGGTTAATATTGGAGGTATCAAAATCAATTTCAGGTATTTTAACTGTAGACTCATTGGCGTTAACATAATGCGCAAATGTATGTGAGATAACTTCCGGCTGTTCAAATATTTCCTTAGCCATAAAATGTCTGTGACGGCCTTTATCAACAATGGAAGCCGAGGCATCTTTGACTTGAATTGGACGTTCAACTGACTTTCCTTCAGCATCAAAAATAGAGAGACTGTTATCTGTTAGAATAGCCCAGTCACCATCCTCTAAATATGTTATCCGGTTTGTCATCGGCGCGAGTGAAAAGGCATCAGAACCAATAAACATTTCATTGTCACCATGACCGATAACAAGAGGACTACCTTTCCGCGCGGCAATCATCATCCTGTCTTCGTTTTCAATCAACAAGGCAACTGCATAGGCCCCCTCAAGCATGGCAAAGGTTTTACGAGCAGCAATTTTAATATTATCTGCTTGCGCCAAATGATAGGAAAACAAATGAGCAATAACTTCGGAATCCGTTTCAGTAGAAAAAACATACCCCTCTGATTTTAGGGTGTTTTTCAACTCGAGATAATTTTCAATAATGCCGTTATGAACAACCATGACACTGTCAGCTTTATGCGGATGAGCATTTTGCTGTGTCGGCGCACCATGAGTTGCCCAGCGCGTATGTCCAATCCCTATATTACCCTTAAGCGGCGTCCGCTTTAGTTCTGCCTCAAGATTGACAAGTTTTCCCTGACTTCTGCAGCGGTCAATTTTATTGTCGTTAATGGTTGCTATACCGGCACTATCATAGCCGCGATATTCCAGACGCTTCAGTCCATCATAGATAACGGAGCTAACGTCTGTTTGACCAATGACACCAATAATTCCACACATAACTACTTGTCCTTTGCTTCATCAGTCTTGGTTTTTTTCATACGGAATTTGACAGACCACCCTTCAATTTCCTTAAGGGGAGCACGTGTGAGTGCAAGACTCTCCGCTTCTATCTCACCTGAAATACTGGAAGAAGACCCGATATAAGCACCATCACCGATCTTAACAGGCGCAATTAAAGAGGAGTTAGAACCAATAAATGCCCCTGCTCCAATTTCAGTGAGATGTTTATCGTACCCATCATAATTACATGTAATTGTACCGGCTCCGATATTGGCGCCTTCACCAATATATGCATCCCCAATATAAGAAAGATGATTAACTTTAGCATCTTCCATAATTTGAGCCTTTTTGGTTTCAACAAAATTGCCAATTTTAGCCCCTGCCCCTAAACGCGTGCCTTGGCGAAGGCGGGCATAAGGGCCAATCTGAACCCCGGTTTCAGCCAACACACCCTCTAAATGACTGAAACCTTTAATTGTGACTTCAGAAGCAATTTTAACATCAACACCAAAGATACAATGTGGCTCTATAGAACTGTCTGGTCCTATCTGAGTATCATAGGAGAAATAAACAGTTTCAGGCGCAGTCATGGAAACACCATTATCAAGATGTTTTTGGCGCAATCTATTTTGCATAAGAGCTTCAGCTTTAGCTAAGCCAGTTTTTGTGTCAACACCCAACGTATCTTCTTGTTGGCAAACAACAAGACCAATGCTGATATTTTGTGCATGCGCCAGTCTGACTATATCTGGCAGGTAATATTCTGATTGAGCATTATTATTTTCTAGGCCGTTAAGGAGATCAGGCAAAAGCGTCGCATTCACAGCTAAAGCCCCTCCATTACATAGTTTAATATGCCGAGTTTCCTCATCGGCGTCTTTATGCTCGATAATAGCAATCGGCTTGCCGTCTTCACAAATAATGCGTCCATAGCCGTCAGGCGTGTCAGTCATAAAACCCAGCAAAGTTATGTCTGAGCTATCCCGAACCATTTGTTGAAGCATATCAGGACGCATTAATGGTGTGTCACCAAAAAGGATGAGCACTTTGTCCGGATTACCGGCAAGAGGCAATGCTGCCTTCACTGCATCGCCCGTGCCGAGTTGCTGTTCTTGAACAGCCATGGTCAGATTATAATCGCTGGCTTTGGCGAGAATATTGTCTCTTAAATCTACCTGAATGGGTGATGTTACGATGGTGGTATGTGAAACGCCGGCAGATTGAGCGGCGTTAATGACATGGAATATCATCTCAAGGCCGGCAACTTTATGAAGCACCTTGGGTATATCCGACTTCATTCTTGTGCCTTTACCTGCGGCGAGAATAATTGCTGAGAAATTAAGACTTTCAGTCATGCTTCACTTCTATATGAGTCCCAATAACTTAAATAGAATGAATGATGAGATAAATAAACTCAAAGAGTTTTTCAAATTATTTCAGTAGTTTGATATGCCTGCGCGACAGACTAGCCAACGATATGGAAAATCTCTTCATTATCAAGATGTTCTTTTGCTGACAGAATAGAAGCCAAGTGGCCTTTGGTGCGAGGTAGAAGTCGATCCATGAAAAACGTAGCCGTTTTGACCTTATGGGTCATTTCATTGGTTTTCATTGTGCCGAGTGCGCCTCTGGCAAGATAATGCCCGCCGGCAACCAGACCAAAGAGTGTTAGATAATCAGTAGCGCCATATAGGCGGTCTAACTTATCAGGGTGTGTCATCATAAAATCTGTTGCTGCGCGTAAATCGGCCAGACCATTTTCAAGAGCGGCAGATAACTCTTTAAGTGTTTCTTCTGAAGCACAATGGGTAATGGTTTCTTCAATTTGAGTAAGGTACTCAGACAGGATTGCTCCATTAGCAAGTGGAAGTTTTCGGTTAATCAAGTCTATTGCCTGAATACCGTTCGTGCCTTCATAAATAGGAAGGATTTTTGCGTCTCTGGCAAATTGTGCAATACCTGTTTCTTCAACAAACCCCATCCCACCATGTATTTGCACGCCTAAGCTTGAAACCTCATTGGCGATGTCTGTACTGAATGCTTTGGAAATAGGCGTCAAAAGCTCATTAAATGCTTTGGCTCTTTCATCACCACCAAAGTGGGCAAGATCATGAAACACTCCGTTTTCATAGCATATGGCTCGAGCAGCATCAGTTAATGCTCTCATGGTCATGAGCATATTACGAACATCTGGGTGGGTTGAGATTGGAACAGGCGTATTATCACCTCTTTCAGCGTCCGGTGCGCGCCCCTGAACTCTGTCAGCAGCATAAGACATGGCGAGTTGCGTAGCTTGCTCAGCCAAACCAACACCCTGAATGCCGACATTCAAGCGCGCATTATTCATCATGGTAAACATAGCCGCCATGCCGGTATTCTCGGCACCGATGAGCCAACCCGTGGCGCCATCATTTTCACCAAATGACATCACACAGGTTGGGCTAGCATGAATACCAAGCTTATCCTCAAGACCTATGCACTTGACGTCATTTCTATCACCCAGAGATCCGTCATCATTGACAAAAAACTTTGGCACAATAAACAATGAAATACCTTTCGTGCCCTCAGGTGCTCCCGGTGTACGCGCAAGAACAAGATGAATGATGTTCTCGGTCATATCATGGTCGCCATAGGTGATGTAAATTTTGGTGCCATGGATTTTATAAGTACCGTCAGGCTGGGGTTCAGCCTTAGTTTTCACAGCACCAACATCTGACCCAGCTTGAGGTTCTGTCAAATTCATGGTCGCAGACCAATTTCCGGATATTATCTGATGAAGGTATTTATCTTTTTGAGCCTCAGAAGCATGGGCTTCAAGTGCTTCTACCGCACCTGAGGTGAGCATCTGGCAAAGTGTGAATGCTATGTTGGAATTTAGCATTTCAAATACTGCATTTGCCAAAGAAATAGGCAGCCCCTGCCCACCATATTTTTCTGAAGCTGAAAGGGTCGGCCACCCATTGTCAACGAGTTGTTTATAAGCATCTTTAAACGCATCCGGCACGACGACACCTTGCGCTTCTAGATGAGCTTTCTCTTCATCACCAATTCTGTTGGTGGGAGCAATAACCTCTGTCGTAAATTTTCCAGCCTCTTCGAGTATGGAGGAAATTAAATCAGCATCGAGTTCTGGTATTGCGTCATAAAGACGGTCAAAACCTGCCTCATGCTTAAGGCTAAAACTAATTCTGTCGACAGGTGCTGAATAAGACATGATACCTCAAAGCAAATATAGGGCTCAATGAACCCTGTTAAACACTCATAATATAAGTAATACCAAAGAACCGGCAATCAATAGCAATTAATGGCAATCAAAGCATTAACCGGTTTTTTGCTTCTCTTTTTCTGCGCGCGCTTTTTCGGCAAGCTGTCTTTCAAGAGATCTTATCCATTTAAAAGCATCTTTTGCAGTGTCATCAAAGTCACCGGCTCTACGGAATGTTTTAATGGCTTTTTCAAACTTACCAAGGCGAGCTTGCGTGATACCAAGAACAAGATAGGTGTTGCTTTCTCTCTTCTCAAGCTTGCCCTTGTCGACAGCTTTTATGAGATATTTCTCTGCATTTTTCCAATCTTCATCCTGAATATAGGCCTGCCCCAATTGTGCATAAAGCTTACCGCTTTCAGATTTTGATGCAGCTTTCAGCAATGGTGAACGAGATTTTTTCCATTCACGCGAATGCATCCATGATGTTGCAAGCAACTCCCAATTTTTGGATGTTTTTTTAATAGAACCATCCTTGAGACCTTTATCCAGAATTTTGGCCGCTTTAAATGGATAGTCATTGTAAAGATATAATTGAGCGATACGCACAAGCTCTTTACTTGTTTTAAGCATATCTTGGTTATGCATTGCCTGTTGGGCGGCAAATGCTTTTTTCTCCATGCCAAGCTCTTGATAGACAGCTGATAACTGTTGCCAGAAAGCTTTTTTGCCCGGGAAGCGGTCTACAACGACTTCCAAGAGGGGCAGAGCCTCTTTGTAGCGTTCCTGTTGCAAGTATACGGAAAGCAGTATCCGATACCAAGATTCTTTGGGTGAGTCAGACATGCTGATTGCTTTACTTACGTTTTTTTCAGCCTGCTTCAGATTATCCATAATAAGATAAATTTGAGCTTTCAGGCCGTAAGCGGAGGCGCTTGGATCTTCAACTTGGGAAAACCAACGATTTAAATAACGAAGGGCTTGCTTTGGCTTATCCTCAGCAATGCTGAGTTGAGCCAAATTATATGTCAAATCGAGTTGAACCTGTTCAGGCAAAACACCTAGATTAAGAGCACGTTCAAATTCAATCAGTGCACGGCTATAATCACCTTTATCAGCCCAGACATAAGCATATGTTTGCTGTGCCACGCCTTTTTCATAAGGGTTATAACGGTCACTTTTCATCATGTTCAGCAGAATATTCATTGCCGTTTCATGATTGCTTTCAGCTAGAGCTTCTTGCGCTGTTGTTATCTGATTAAAGGCCCCTTTACTCAACACCTGTGAACGGCGAGTTTTCGGCTTTTTCTTTTTTTTATCTTCCTGCGCAGTCGCCGTATCAATTAACCGAATTGCTTCGGGCATGATAGGAGATGCTATGAAAGAAAATATCAGAATAAGTGAGCTAAAACGAAGCTTTGACATGACTAGTCCTTACTTATTTGGAAGGTGATCATCTGGCGCACACCCGGTCTCGGGACAGCACGGCCTTCCTCTGTTTTTGGTCTATATTTCCATTTACGTACCGCATTAATAGCGGCACGATCAAAAATACCGGCTGGATCAGAGTCAATCACGACAGGCTCCATAGCCTGACCAATTGGACTGATTGTAAATTCAAGCAACACCCAACCTTCAATCCCACGTGACAAAGCGCGATTAGGATATCGTGGCAAAACACGCACAATTGCTAGTGCATCACCATCCACAGGGGCGTTCAAATTAAGACCCATTGAAAGCCCAAAATCGGCATCAATATTAGAGGGATCAATATCAGGACGTTCCACCTGATCCATAGGTGGTGGTGGGGGTGGCGGTTCAGCTTCTTTACGAGAGGGACGCTTAACACGATCTTTCGTATTAACTTCTTCCTCCCTCTCAAGACGAACAAAGTCGATGGCAACGCCGCCAAAGGCTTCTTCTATCTCATATTGTTGACCGGTCACCATAATTTTCATCACGAGGAACAAGGCTGTTGTCGTAACAGCAGCCATAAACCAGTTAGGTAAACCTTGGATAAATGAAGGCATGTCCGGAGACTCCTTTACCGTTCTTCTGCAGCAATTGAAATTGCTTGCACACCAGCCAAGCGGATTTGATCCATAACCTCAACCAGAGTACCGGTTTGTGCATTTTGATCTGCTTGAATAACGGCACCACCTTGAGGGTTTTCGGCATGTAGACGTTCAATGTTAGCACGAACGGCATTAATGTCGACCTCACGGCGATTAATCCAAATCTCATTATACTCATTGATTGCTACAAGAATACCGACACGGTTCTGCTTGGTGGCAGTTTGCGCATCAGGACGGGTAACATCAATGCCGCTTTCTTTAACAAAAGTAGCTGTCACAATGAAGAAGATGAGCATGATAAACACAACATCCATCATTGGTGTGATGTCAATATCGGATTCTTCGGTATTTCTTTGACGTTTGCGACGCATAAGATTCCCCCTACATCAATATTAATTTGTCTTCGAGTTCTGATACAGCACGATCTGCGCGCCGCTCCAAAACAGTCGAAAAAGCAATGCCTGCTACCGCGGTTACAAGGCCTGCCATTGTTGGCAGTGTTGCCTTGGATATGCCCGCAGCCATGGCTCTAGCATTTCCTGATCCAGTAATCGCCATCACATCAAACACTTCTACCATGCCCGTCACGGTCCCAACAAGACCGAGCAAAGGCGATAAGGCAACAAGTGCTTTAATGGAACCCATATTTCTTTGGGCACCGATTTTGGCGATTGAGATGAGTTGCTCCCTAATACGGTGAGCTGTCCAAGACTGATGATCGCTACGGGCGTTCCAAGTATTCAGAGTTTCATCATGCACCTGCACAAATCCACGTCTGAAGTAACTGAAACGCTCGTAAATCAATCCCATGAGAATGACATTAACAATCATGATGACAAATAGGACATTGCCACCCATCTCAAGGAAGTCCCTAACGCCACGAATGGCGTTAAGGGGATTAAGAAACAGCCAGATGATCTCGCTGAATTCCATGCTCGGCTCCTACCTATCGACCTTTGTTGGTTTCAGCATGCGCGGCAACAAGGCCGGTAGCCTGCTCTTCAAGGATTTGAACAACTTCACGTGACCGTGAGGCTGCAACCGAATGAAGCAACAATGTTGGAATAGCAACACAAAGACCCAGAACAGTTGTCATAAGAGCCTGTGAAATACCACCAGCCATGAGTTTCGGATCACCCGTACCGAACAATGTAATCGCTTGGAAGGTCAGGATCATACCTGTCACCGTACCAAGAAGACCGAGCAATGGCGCAACACCCGAAATCAGCTTAATGGTGCTCAGACCGCGCTCAAGCGCAGGCATCTCTTTCAAGATTGCATCATCAAGTTTTAATTCGAGTGTTTCAACATCAACAGAACGGTTATTTGTGTAGGCTTCCCAGACACGACCCAGAGGGTTATCACCACCCGGCTGGCCTGACTCAAGCTGATCATTGATTGACTTAGCTGTCATTGTCAGGCTGAAAATCCGTTCAAAGGCTAACAAGACACCGGCAATACCAAGAATGATGATGATGTAGCCGACAAGACCACCCTGACCGATCCGCTCAGTAAGATTTGGTGTTTGAAGGAAAAGGTCCAGAATAGCACCGCGTGACGGGTCAACGACACCTGCGGTCAACTCACCAGCATCTGCATCAAGCAAATCATCCGCACCATCCATGAAGCGTGCGGGTGGTTGGCGACCCAGTTCGACAAACTTACCGTCGCCTGCATAACGAAGGAAACGATTGTCACTAATAGCGGTAAATGGACCAACACGGGTAATTTCAGCAGCTCCGGCAATACCATCCGGCGCTACAATCTGACCAGTAAATGTTTTGACTTCACCTTGCGCGGTCATTTCTTGTTGGAGAGCATACCAGAGACCTTCAAGTTCTTTGATCTTTGGCAGACCTTTTGATTTGGCAAGCTCATCAAGGGCCGGCAGACGACCTGTAATCTCACCACTAATTATGCTTGAACCGACTTGTGCGCTGGTTTCACCTGAAACCTGACGGACAACCCCAAACAACTCACCAAAAACGCCAAGGCGTTCATTCAGCAAGCCCTCAAGCTCAGCAAGTTGCAACTCGTTGGCGTTAAAAGTTGCTTCAAGACGTTCACTACGTGCCTCTTCAATACCGATTTTACGATTAACGTTATCAAGCATTGATTTACGCTTGTTGCGCTCGTTAATGAATTGGCGTTCGCGTTTTTTATTTGCAGAGTTATCTGTAACACGACCCTCTTTCACACGCTCAAGTAGCTGTTGCAGGGTAAGCGGTTCATCTTTGGCAGGCGCTTCAGCTTCCTGCGCAATGACATTGGAAGCGAAAAAACTGCAAAGCAGAAATGTTAAAAGTGTTTTACGAAACATGATTAGTTACCCCCATTAGCGCCAAACAAAGGCACAACCATTAGATTTGGCGCGGCTTGTTCGCGGGCAATTCTTAAATTGGTACGAATTTCAGCATCGAAGTCACCATCCAGGTCTACCCAATCACCGGCAGCTTGTGACCACACGCCGCTTTCTTCGCCGTCAAGCGTTTGATAAAGCCATGAAACACGACCTAGGCGCAAGAAGTTTACAGTGCGTTCTACACCCTCAACTGTAAGTGAACCTTCATAGGCCTCAATCGTGCGGCCATATTCGTTTTCAATTTCGAAAGCTTCTAGAATTTTACGATATTTTTCAGCGGGATTTGCATCTGAGCGATCCATCAAAGCGCGTAAACGGGCAACACGTGTCTTGCGCTCATCAATAAGGAAAGGTGTATCGAGATTAACGAATGCTTCAAGACCATCGATCATTTTAAACATGTGAGGGATGATTGTGCGGTCGATGGTCGTTACGTCTTCAATTTCTTGACGAATTTTAACCATCTCTTCTCGTTGAGCTTTAATCAGTTTTTCTAACTGTGCATTATACTCTCTAAGTTCCTCAAGTTGTCTCACTGATGCCCTGTACTCCATAACGAGTTCAGCCGTTTGATCATCCAATTTATCAATCTTCTTTTGAGATTTTGATCCATCAGTCACAGACCCATTGGCTGATGACTGAACTTGAGCAAGCACTTCCTGTGCAGTGGCCTGAAAAATTAGAGCAATGAGTACAAATAAACTTGCCATCGCAGTAATTAAAATACGATGCAAGAGGACATTGCTGTTTGAATAAGCCTTCGGCATATCTAGTCCCTCACTAAAATTAGTATACGGCTTAAAACCGTTATTTGAAAAATATCCACTGATTTACTCTCATATCAAAGCTTTAAAATCAAGTCGTGTGACACGAGAAACTCAATTAATTTCCTAACAAGAGTGCTAGTGAAAAGCTGATTTAACGGGATATTCGTTTAATTGTTCTAAACCCGAGGTGATTTGTCCCCAGCCCTGTTTCCTGAGGCTGTCTTGCTGCAGGCCTGTATCGCAGACAATAATTCTGTGCACATAAATAAGAACCCCCTTTAATAACATGCACTTCCTCAACATCACCTGTCTTTATTTTACCCTCTAGCGCATTGCCGGGATGACTATGTTGAATCACTTTACGCTCAGCGAGGTAAGAATCATCCGTCCATTCCCAAACGTTGCCAATCATATCCAGCAGCCCATTCTCATTTTCAGGAAAACAACCCACAGGCGCTATAAATTGATATCCATCCTCCCCGGTTCCCATTACAGGGAATCGCCCTTGCCATGTATTCGCCATGAATATGTCATTTGGATAAGCTTCATCACCCCATGCATAACGAGCGTCAGTCCCAGCCTTAGCGGCATATTCCCACTCGGCTTCACTGGGCAATTCACTTCCTTTCCACTTCGCATAGGCTTTTGCATCTGCAAGTGCAATATGCACAACAGGATAATGCTCTCTATCTTCAATAGAACTTGCCGGCCCTTCGGGATGTCGCCAATTTGCACCTGCAACGAATTGCCACCAATTCATAATACTTAGACTGTAAAATTGTTCAGGCGGGCTAAAGACAGCGGAGCCGGGCGCAAGCAGTTCATCATCAATATTCGGATATGCTTCTTTAGACAGTCCACGCTCAGCAAGCGTTACATATCCTGTTGCTTCGACGAACTCTAAAAATTGAGCATTTGTTACTTCATATTTGTCTATATAGAAGTCATCTAGAGTAATTTTTTGACGCACCCGTTCTTCTGGATAACCGGAATTATCCCCGATTATAAAGCTACCACCTTTAATAAAGATTTTCTTGTGCCGGGGGGAGTCGCATTCTACTTTTTGCTGGGGCGTTCGGGTGCTGGCTAAATAATAAACACCTGCGCACATACAAGAAATAAATAAGGTCGCAAATACAGCAACATAAATCTTCTTTTCGGTAGCAATCATATCCTAGAATCCCATGACTTATTATTAGGATAAAAAATGTCTTATTATATGAAAAGTGTCTAGGTAACTGGTGAGCCCTGCAGGAATCGAACCTGCGACCCACTGATTAAAAGTCAGTTGCTCTACCAACTGAGCTAAGGGCCCGTCCAGTAAGCGGGATATAGACCAACTTACACGCCACTTCCAGCCTTATTTTCATGATAGGTACAATTCGTCTCACCCATTCCTAAATTATACCTAATCTATCGGCGGTAAATCCCCTTCATTCTGGTCTTTATAAAAAGCCGCAACAAAAGCGTCAAATGAGCCAGCCTCAATATTTTGCCGCATTTCCTGCATAAGTGACTGGTAATAATGAAGGTTATTCCAGGTTAACAACATGGCAGCGAGATATTCCCCGCATCTTACAATATGATGAAGATAGGCGCGGCTATATTGGCTTGCCGCAGGACAATCGCTTTCCTCATCCAGTGGCCTATGATCATTTGCGTGACGTGCATTTTTTAAATTTACCTTACCTTTGCGTGTGTAGGCCAGGCCATGACGCCCGGCGCGGGTCGGCATAACGCAATCGAACATATCAATACCCCTAGAGACAGCCAGAACAAGATCTTCCGGTGTTCCCACACCCATCAGATAACGGGGCTTATTTTCAGGCAAGGCAGGCACAGTAAAATCCAGGACCTTCAGCATTTCTTCTTGCCCTTCACCTACAGCTAGCCCGCCAACGGCATATCCGTCAAAACCAATGTCGAGTAGATTGGAGACGCTTTCCAGTCGCAGACTTTCATAAACCCCACCCTGAACAATCCCAAATAGAGCATCACCCTCGCCTTTATCATAATGTTCGAAAGCCTTTTTTGATCTTTCTGCCCAGCGTGTAGATAAAGCCATCGAGTCACGCGCCTGTTTTTCTGTCGCGGGGAAAGGTGTGCATTCATCCAAAATCATTCGGATGTTTGCTCCCAACAGCGTTTGTATTTCAATACTACGTTCAGGGGTAAGCATATAAGACTTACCATCAATATGACTTTGGAAATTAACACCCTCCTCGCTCATTTTTCGGAGTTTAGAGAGCGACATCACCTGAAACCCTCCGCTATCTGTGAGAATCGGCCCGTCCCATTTCATAAAACTATGCAAGCCGCCAAGTGCAGCCAATTCTTCAGCACCGGGTCGCAACATCAGGTGATAGGTGTTGCCAAGAACAATGTCGGCACCAAGGTCTTTGACCTGATCCATATACATTGCTTTGACCGTGCCGGCTGTTCCCACGGGCATAAAAGCAGGCGTTCTTATCTCACCTCTAGGGGTAATTACACTGCCCTGCCTCGCTTTCCCGTCCTTTGAATGAAGTTTGAAGTCCATGACGCCCTCTAATTATTTTTATCAGCCAATTCCAGCAGGCAGGCATCGCCATAGGAATAAAACCTGTAATTATTTTGAACAGCATGTTCATAAGCTTTTTTCATTGTGTCCAGCCCTGAAAAGGCTGAAACAAGCATAAATAAGGTTGATTTGGGCAGATGAAAATTGGTCAAAAGCATATCAGCTGCCCTAAAACAATAACCGGGCTTAATAAAAATATCAGTCGCATCTGCAAATGGTTCAATTATCCCATCCTTTTTTGTCGCTGATTCCAATAATCTCAAAGACGTTGTACCCACACAGCAAATCCTGTGCCCATTTTGCTTCGCATTGTTTAACTTATCAGCTATTTCCGGCTTAACCTCACCCCACTCTGCATGCATTTTGTGATTTGCAGTGTTCTCAACCTTAACGGGCAAGAACGTCCCTGCGCCTACATGTAATGTCACACGGCATATCTCAACACCCATTGCCTCAAGTTCTGCCTGCAAATTGGGCGTAAAATGAAGCCCCGCAGTCGGAGCCGCAACTGCTCCGTCATGTTCAGCGAATAATGTTTGATAATCCTGATTGTCTTTTTCATCCGGCTTGCGTTTGCCTGCAATGTAGGGGGGTAATGGCATAGACCCGATAAGCCCCAGAAGCGCATCCATTTTGTCTAGTGATAACTTAAAATCAATTAAGGCTTCTCCTTGATCTTTTTCCAAAACGGTTGCGGGATATACCACCCCCTCTTTATCCTGAAAACGGATGATATCGCCCGGCTTTACTTTTTTTGCTGGTTTGAGCAAGCATTTCCAAGTGCTCGTGCCTTGTCGTTCAATAAGGTTTAATTCTACTTGAGCGCCTGACTGTTGAGTGTCGCCTGCAACAGACTCGCGTAAACGTGTTCCTGAAAGTTTCGCTGCTATCACACGCGTGTCATTAACCAGCAACACGTCACCCTTTACAAAGTAGGATGACAAATCACGGATAAATTTATCGGTTAAATGACCTTTCGGGGCAACATGTAGGAGTTTAGCGGAGTCTCTGGGTGATGCCGGACGTAGCGCAATGAGCTCGTCGGGCAAGTCAAAGTCAAATGCTTCAACCTGCATACGCTTTACTATTCGTCATCAGAATCCGCAAGACGCATGGTAACTATATAATCCGGCTCTTCAGGTGGTTCACCTTTAGCTATAGCATCAACATGTTCCATGCCATCTACGACTTCAGCAAAAACCGTGTATTGACGATTGAGAAATTCTGCATCTTCCAAGCAAATAAAGAATTGGCTATTTGCACTGTCGGGATGTTGAGATCGCGCCATACCAATTGTCCCGCGCAAAAACGGTTCAGGCGAAAACTCGGCACGTAAATCAGGGTAGTCTGAGCCACCCATGCCTGTCCCTGTTGGATCTCCGGTTTGAGCCATAAATCCGTCAATTACCCGGTGAAAAATAATATTATCATAAAATTTTTGCTCGGCGAGTTGTTTCATTCTCTCAACATGTTTTGGTGCCAAGTCATCTCTGAGACGAATTTTGACAACACCGGTGCTAAGTTCCAATATCATGACAGACTCCTTTTCTGACGCGAATGCAGGGTTTGGGGAAAGAGGTAGGATGATACTGAAAAATGTAAATAAACATATAATGTTACGCATCAAATAACACTCCTAATAGATTAATTTAACTTGGTTATTAGCTTTTCACATATTGATGTTGGGCAAAACATACTCACATCACCTTTTAGCTGAGCTATCTGACGAACTTGAGTTGATGAAATATGCGAAATTTCAGGTGAAGCCGCAAGAAAAACCGTTTCTACCGGCGACGATGTTTGACGGTTAATATTAGCCATCTGGGCTTCATAATTAAAATCACCGGTATTACGAAGACCGCGTAAGATAACATTCGCCCCATGTTGCTCAGCAGCAGTAACCATCAACCCGTCAAAAGCAACGACCTGAACGTTATCAGCATGATCAGGCAAACTTTTTGAGATCTCCAAGCTTATCATCTCAAGTCGCTCATCAATTGAGAATATCGGTTTTTTGGTTGCACTCACACCAACACCAATAACAAGACTGCCTACAAGACTTAAGCCACGTGTAATGATATCCAGATGACCGAATGTTAATGGATCAAAACTTCCCGGATAAAAACCTTTAAGCATTACGCATCCCCTGAATCAGATGTGTCGTCTGGCATGTCATCTGTGGGTTCAGAAGTTTCCTCATCACCTAATTCCTCGCCGTCAGGAATAGCTTCTTCAGAAGTCTCGCTTAGACAAATCACGGAAACCACATTAGCGTCCTCATCTGTCTTGAAGATAGTGACACCTTGTGTATTCCGTCCTGCAACACGCACATCATTCACCGGACATCTTATCAAAGTCCCACTATCAGTTACCAGCATAATTTGATCTGTTTCCTTGACCGGGAAAGACGCAATTAAAGGCCCGTTACGGTCGGTGACAGTCATTGCAATAATACCCTTACCACCACGACCGGAAACGCGGTACTCATAAGCCGATGAGCGTTTGCCATAGCCGTTCTCACTAACGGTCAAAAGGAATTGCTCTTGTGCGCCCATAGCGGCGTAACGCTCAGGGCTGAGAACAGCCTCCTCAGTGGTTTCTTCAAGCTCGGCATCCTGTATATCCTCGTCAGTTCCATCGGTTGCGCGCCGAAGCATTGCCGCTTGTTTCAGATAGCTGTTACGTTCTGCCGGAGAAGCGTCGCTGTGCATCAAGATTGAGAGAGAAATGACCTTCTCATCTTTACCCAGTTTGATACCGCGTACACCTGTTGAATTTCGACTGCGGAAAACTCGAACATCGGTCACAGAGAAACGAATGCAACGCCCTGCATCATTGGTAAGCAGCACATCATCATTCTCAGTGCACAGTTCAACGCCGACAATAAACTCACCCTCCTCAGGCTTCATAGCAATTTTGCCGCTTTTGTTAATATTCACAAAATCCGATAAGTCATTGCGCCTCACATTACCAAAGCCTGTGGCGAACATAACGTGATAATCACTCCAGCTGTCTTCATCTTGTGGAAGCGCCATAATTGCTGCAATGGTCTCATCTTCTTGAAGGGGCAGAAGATTAACAAGCGCCTTACCACGAGATTGTGGATTACCGACAGGCAAACGCCAGACTTTCATTTTGTAGACCATGCCGGTTGTAGAGAAGAACAACACAGGCTGATGTGTATTAGCCGCGAAAATACGGGTAACGAAATCTTCGTCCTTTGTGGACATACCAGACCGGCCTTTACCGCCTCTTTTTTGCGCCCGGTATGTTGATAGTGGAACACGCTTGATGTAACCAGAGTGGCTGACAGTAACGACCATTTCTTCTGAAGGAATAAGGTCTTCATCATCAACCTCAAATTCATCTTCAATTATTTCGGTGCGCCGCGGCGTTGCGAATTCATCACGTACAGAGGTTAACTCATCACTGATAATTGAAAGAACACGTTCACGGCTACCAAGAATATCAAGATAATCTGTTATTTTCCCGCCAAGCTCACTCAGTTCATCACCAATCTCGTCTCGGCCCATAGCCGTCAGTCGTTGGAGACGAAGCTCTAGTATAGCGCGGGCCTGTGCTTCACTGAGAACGTATTTTCCTTTGTCGTCAATGCGATGGCGTGGGTCATCAATAAGACGAATAAGATCCGCAACATCTTCGGCGTCCCAAGCGCGCGTCATAAGTTGTTCACGAGCGATTTGAGGAGAGGCAGCTTTGCGAATAACAGCAATTACCTCGTCAATATTGGCCACGGCAATCGCCAAACCAACCAACACATGAGCTCTGTCGCGTGCCTTATCAAGCTCAAACTTACTGCGGCGCGTAACAACTACTTCGCGAAATGCTATGAAAGCCTTCAAAATAGAACGCAGATTTAGCAATTCCGGCTTACCACTATTGAGTGCAAGCATATTCGCCCCGAAACTGGTTTGTAGACTGGAGAAACGGTAAAGCTGGTTCAGCACAACCTCCGGAACAGCCTCCCTTTTCAATTCCACAACAACCCTCATGCCGTCGCGATCGGACTCGTCGCGAATATCAGCAATTCCTTCGAGAGTTTTCTCACGCACCAGTTCAGCAATTTTTTCAATCATGGTGGTTTTATTGACTTGGTAAGGAATTTCCGTGACGATAATTGCAAGACGTCCTTTACGGATTTCCTCGACCTCAGCCTTGCCCCTCATGACGATAGAGCCGCGCCCGGTTAAAATGGCAGAAAGTGCGCCTCTGCGTCCTAAAATCTGTCCGCCTGTCGGAAAGTCGGGGCCAGGTACAATTGAATTTAATTCACCGTCTTCAAGTTCAGGGTTTGCTATCAGAGCTAAGGTAGCGTTAATCACTTCCCCAAGATTATGCGGGGGAATGTTTGTCGCCATACCCACGGCAATACCATTCGCCCCGTTAACAAGCAGATTTGGGAAACGCGCCGGTAAAACAACCGGTTCACGCTCTGAGTTGTCATAATTATCCTGAAAATCAACTGTATTGCGGTCAATGTCTTCAAGCAACGAATGGGCCGGCTTGGCCATTCTGACCTCGGTATAACGCATAGCTGCGGCAGGATCCCCGTCTATCGATCCAAAATTGCCCTGCCCGTCCAAAAGAGGCAAGCGCATAGAGAAGCTCTGAGCCATTCTAACCAGAGCATCATAAATCGACTGGTCACCATGTGGGTGATATTTACCAATAACATCACCGACAACGCGCGCCGATTTACGATAAGGTTTATTGAAATCATAGCCGTTTTCATTCATCGAAAACAGGATGCGACGGTGAACAGGCTTCAAACCGTCCCTAACGTCAGGTAAAGCACGACTGACAATCACACTCATTGCATAATCTAGATAAGATGTACGCATCTCATCTTCAATGTTGATGGGGCTGACGTCAAAATCGGGAGGTACTTCACCTCCACTTGCCGTTACCGGAGGATCCTCTCTGTCGTCATCACCACCGCTACCGGCTTCATCAGATGCTATTTCATCTTCAGGAAGGGTATCAGTTTCAACCTCATCATCAGGGGAATTGTCAGAGTCTTCGTTCAATTTTTTTGCTTTACCCACGTTAAATTATTAGGAAAAATCCTATGGTTTTTTATAGCATTTTATAGCTATGAGTCGCAATAATTCCCTGCGATAGAAAACAGAAAACTTATCTGTAAATCAATAGGTTAAAATGGAATGTCGCCATCCATATCACCACCGGAAGAAGAGGCAGGTAAACTATCACCCCCACCACCGGAGCTAACATTTCCAGTTGAGCTTCCGGCAAAATCGCCGCCACCCTGACGACTGTCGAGCATAGTCAAATTACTGCTGTACCCCTGCAACACAACTTCGGTTGTGTATTTATCTTGACCGTTTTGATCCTGCCATTTTCGTGTCTGAAGTTGGCCTTCAATATAAACTTTAGAGCCTTTACGAAGGTATTGCTCAGCAATTTTTGCAAGCCCTTCGCTGAAAATTACAACACGGTGCCATTCTGTTTTTTCTCTTCTTTCGCCGGTATTTTTATCTTTCCAGCTTTCGCCCGTCGCAATACTGAGATTGGCAATAGGTCTGCCGTCTTTGGTTTGACGAATCTCCGGGTCAGCGCCCAGATTACCGACGAGAATAACTTTATTAATGCTACCAGCCATTTTTTCTCCGATCATTATTACATTTTGAATTTAGTTATGACTCGGCTCAAAGTATCACCTCAAACATTGCATTCCTGTGGAAAACTTATTTTAATTTTCAACTAAAATCGTTAAACAATGGTCAGTGGCGACATAATAAAATATTGCTCGTGTTAGGATGTGAACTAACTCCTGAGTTATATAAAGATAGGTCAAACACCCAAATGCCCGCAAAACGTAAATCAGCCTCTATTCCTGCCCCAATACAGGCCAAAAACATCAACATTGTCGGTGCACGCGAACATAATCTCAAAGATATTTCTATCGTCCTGCCACGTGATAAGATGATTGTGATTACGGGTCTCTCGGGTTCCGGTAAAAGCTCACTGGCTTTTGATACAATCTATGCAGAAGGTCAACGGCGTTACGTCGAAAGCCTTTCAGCCTATGCTCGGCAGTTTTTGGAAATGATGCAAAAGCCGGATGTAGACCAGATTGATGGTTTATCCCCGGCTATTTCGATTGAACAAAAAACAACCTCAAAAAATCCACGTTCAACTGTTGGCACAGTTACAGAGATTTATGACTATTTACGTCTATTATTTGCCCGAGTTGGTATTCCTTATTCACCGGCGACAGGACTGCCGATTGAAAGTCAGACTGTCAGCCAGATGGTTGACCGCATCATGGCACTCCCTGAAGGCACCAGACTTTATCTGCTCGCTCCGATTGTACGCGGGCGTAAAGGAGAATACCGCAAAGATTTTGCAGAGTTACAGAAACGAGGATTTCAACGCGTCAAGATTGATGGAACGTATTATGAAATCTCTGACGTGCCGACGCTCGTCAAGAAGTTTAAACACGACATTGATGTGGTTGTTGACCGCATTGTCGTTAAGCCAGACCTCGGCAACCGGCTCGCCGACAGTATGGAAATTGCCCTGCAACTTACTGATGGGATTGCAGTTGCTGAAATGGCAGATGGTAAAAAAGAAGCCGAGCCAGAGAAAATTGTATTTTCCTCGCGTTTCGCTTGCCCAGTGTCTGGATTTACAATTGACGAAATCGAACCGCGATTATTCTCCTTTAACAATCCGTTTGGCGCCTGCCCTAGCTGTGACGGTCTTGGGACGCAATTTTTTATAGACCCTGAAGCCATTGTGCCTGACCAGACATTGTCCCTAAGAAAAGGCGCGATTGTCCCATGGGCAAAATCCGGTACATCTTCGCCTTATTACACCCAAACTCTTGAAAGCCTTGCAGAGCATTACGGGTTTTCAATGAATGATCCGTGGCATGACCTTGATGCCGCGGCACAAAACAGCATTCTTTACGGAAGCAATAAAGAACCCGTGAAATTCACTTATGATGATGGAACGCGTAGCTTCAAAACAACAAAACCATTTGAAGGGGTTGTTGGAAACCTGGAGCGTCGCTACCGCGAGACTGACAGTGCTTGGATGCGTGAGGAAATTGAAAAATTTCAATCCAAGACCGATTGTGACGTATGTGACGGCTTTCGTCTTAAGCCAGAGGCTCTTGCAGTTAAAATCGCTAAATTGCATATTGGCGAAGTTGTTGAGATGTCCATTCTTGATGCAGATAAATGGTTTGCTGGGTTGGACAAACATCTCAATTCAAAACAGGCCGAAATTGCGTCGCGTATACTTAAAGAAATTCGAGAGAGGTTAAAATTCCTGAATGATGTCGGGCTTGATTACCTCACTCTTTCTCGTAATTCAGGGACGCTATCAGGTGGCGAAAGTCAACGTATTCGCCTGGCGTCACAAATCGGGTCAGGCCTGACAGGTGTGCTCTATGTTCTGGATGAACCCTCAATCGGCTTACACCAACGCGACAATGCCCGGCTGTTGGAGACACTGACACGACTTCGTGATCTGGGTAATACAGTAATTATTGTCGAGCACGATGAAGATGCCATTCTTGCCGCAGACTATGTGGTTGACATTGGACCCGGTGCCGGTGTGCATGGCGGTGAAATTATTGCTGAAGGCACTCCCGCAAAAATCAAAAGCGCCAAAAAAAGCCTGACAGGGCAATATCTTTCCGGCACAAAATCTATTCCGGTACCTTTAAAAAGACGTGAAGCTTATCTTGGACGACATCTTAAAGTTGTCGAGGCCAGTGGCAATAACCTTAAAAACGTAACAACTGATATTCCTTTAGGCACATTTACATGCGTAACAGGTGTGTCGGGCGGCGGTAAGTCAACACTCTTGCTAGATACGCTTTATAAAGCAACCGCGCGAAAACTTCACAATGCACGGGATTTACCTGCCCCGCATAAAGCTATTGAGGGATTGGAGCATCTCGACAAGGTCATTGATATTGACCAATCACCTATCGGGAGAACACCTCGTTCCAATCCGGCAACTTACACAGGCGCCTTTACGCCAATCAGGGAATGGTTTTCCGGTTTACCGGAGTCAAAAGTGCGTGGTTATAAGCCCGGACGATTTTCATTCAATGTGAAAGGTGGACGTTGCGAAGCTTGTCAGGGGGACGGTGTTATCAAAATTGAGATGCACTTCCTGCCTGATGTTTATGTTGAATGTGATGTCTGTAACGGCAAGCGCTATAACCGTGAAACGCTGGAAGTTAAATTTAAAGACAAAAATATTGCCGATATTCTGGACATGACAGTTGATGAGGCTGCAGATTTCTTTAAAGCCGTTCCTGTTATAAGAGATAAAATGGTTACGCTTCAACGTGTCGGGCTTGGGTATATTAAAGTTGGGCAGCAAGCGACAACACTCTCAGGTGGTGAAGCACAACGCGTAAAACTTGCCAAAGAACTTTCCAAACGTGCCACAGGCCGGACACTTTACATTCTGGATGAACCTACCACCGGCCTACACTTCCATGATGTCGCAAAACTTCTAGATGTTTTGCACGAACTGGTTGATGCCGGAAATACGATTGCCGTGATAGAACATAACCTAGAAGTGATAAAAACGGCTGATAAAGTAATTGATTTGGGTCCTAATGGCGGTCATGGCGGTGGAGAGATTGTTGCGTCCGGAACACCGGAAGAAGTGGCAACTGTTAAAGCAAGCTTTACCGGTCAATTCTTGTCAAAGCTTTTAAAGAAACCTAAAACCTCTTCCAAACTTGCAGCCAAAACACGAAGAACGACTGCGAAAGCTGCCGAATAAAGCTTCCATCTCGTTACTGCTTGATTTATGAGTGACCAAGGAGCGTGTATATATGGGCAGTAATACAGTTCACATTATTGGTGGTGGCCTTGCCGGGTCTGAGGCTGCATGGCAATTGGCCCAAGCAGGTATTACCGTATCGCTCTACGAAATGCGCCCTCACCGGAAAACCGATGCGCATGTTACGGATGGGCTTGCTGAACTTGTTTGTTCAAACTCATTCCGATCCGACGATGCTGAAACCAATGCTGTCGGCCTATTGCATGCTGAACTTCGTGACGCACATAGTCTGATTATGAGTTGTGCTGACAAGCATCAATTGCCTGCCGGAGGTGCGCTTGCAGTTGACCGTGAAGGTTTTTCGCAAGCAGTGACACAAGAACTTGAAAATCACCCGCTGGTAACAATTAAACGTGAAGAAGTAACTCATATTAACCCTGATTGGGAGCAAGTGATTATTGCCTCCGGGCCTTTAACATCACCCGCATTATCAGAAGAAATCTTAAAAATGACTGGTAGCAATAAACTTGCCTTTTTTGATGCGATTGCGCCAATTGTTTATCGCGACAGTATTAATATGGATATTTGCTGGGAACAATCTCGTTATGATAAATCAAGACCGGGTGGGGATGGTAAGGATTATATAAATTGCCCAATGGATGAAGCGCGATATCACGAATTTATAGACGCCCTTATTGATGGCGATACCGCGGATTTCAAGCAATGGGAAGAAGATACGCCATATTTCAATGGATGCTTGCCTATTGAAGTCATGGCGTCACGTGGGCGTGAAACCCTTCGGCATGGCCCAATGAAACCTCGTGGGCTTACAAATGCACATAATCCGGACATAAAACCTTATGCAGTGGTCCAGCTTCGGCAGGATAATGCACTGAAAACACTTTATAATATCGTCGGGTTTCAAACCAAAATGAAATATGGCGCTCAGGCGGACATCTTACGCCTTATTCCCGGACTTGAAGACGCTCGTTTTGCAAGGTTAGGTGGCTTGCATCGTAATACTTTTTTAAACAGCCCAAGCTTGTTAGGCGAAGATTTATCTCTAAAAACTGCCCAAAACATCCGTTTTGCAGGACAAATAACAGGTGTTGAAGGGTATGTTGAAAGTACATCCATTGGCTTGCTTGCAGGGTTATTTACCGCAGCTCAAATTCAAAACAAAAAGCTGTCACCCCCACCTATGACAACGGCACTTGGAGCTTTGTTGGCGCATATTACTAAAAACGCCAATATGGATACATTCCAACCCATGAATATTAATTTTGGCTTGATGCCGGAAATTGGCCAAACCGAAGTAAAGTTTACCCACTCCGAAACCGGTGAAAAATTACGAGGCAAAGCTCGCATGCATGCCAAAAAACGTGCACGGCAAACAGGCTTCACCAGCCGCGCCAGACAAGATTTTGAAATATGGCGCCCTGCTCTTTAATGCATGAGAGAAGCGGAAACTTTTTATAATTTTCCAGTGAATGCCATTTTTAATAATTGAAGTTGATAGAAGAAAAGTGATCTTCCTTTGTCAATATTTTGAACGTGTCTCTTGGACAGTCCAATAATTAAAAAAGCTGGAAGCAAAGCTTTCCTTTGTTTTCGGGACATGCCATTAAATAAATCAGCCGCTTTCTGAAGTTTCGTTCTAGCTGCAACGATTATATCTTCTTGAATTTCATTCGGATACGCAGTGGACAGTCGGAGTAATTCAAACCCACTCCCGGCTGCGTCTAACAAACCGTCTGGTAAGTCATCTTTAGTGTTTTCGCTTAACACACTTAATGCCGTTTTCATAAATGGCACACCTATGTCGCGAGCTGAAAGTTCGATATCAGATAGGCTGGGTTGCTCTTTATCAAATAACCCTTCGCGAGCATCTATTAGTTTATGTAACAAATTTTGAGGCAGGTTGGACGCATTAAGAAACCCGCTAACAGGCGCAGTATCGACATGTTTACCGTCAATTACTTCACGCCACCATTGGTATCGAATTGCCCCTAGCATGGGCTCACTCACAATAAAGGGAATACGCGCACTATCTGCATAGATACTATAAAGAGTGAGCATGTCTGTGCGCTGATGTTCAGGCGTAAAGAGATGACAAAGAAACAAATCCCCATCGAGACTTCTTAATTCATCTCTGAAAATTGCTATATCTTGCATCTATCAGTCGCCCATAAAAAAGGCCACACGCTTCATTAAGATCCGTGCAGCCTTAATGATTAATGGTCCTAGTAAAGGTTTTGTGCCGCAACCATTGAGAAAAGCATGGGGACAGATAGCAGTGTGTTTGTTCGGGAGAACAACATTGCTGTTCTGGCTGATGCCGCTTTAGTATCCGCGTCAGCTTCTACAATACCAAGCGCTCTTTTCTGATTGGGCCAAATAACAAACCAGACATTGAACCACATAATAGTCCCCAGCCACATGCCGATACCAATCATTGTATGTTTTTCAACGGCAAACCCTTCTGACGCTCCGAGGGTAACCGCCTCTACCAGATATCCGTTGGCAGCGGCCAAAAGAAGCCCGGAAACGATTGTAATCATCGCGCCCCAGCGAAACCACCAAAGGGCGGCCGGCGCGATCACTTTACCAATCGCAGGCTTTTGCTCGTCAGGAATATTCGGCATATTTGGAATTTGCACAAAGTTGAAATAGTACAGAATACCAATCCACATAATACCGGCCAAGACATGGAGATAACGAAGAACGAACGCCCCAAAATTATGATCAAACACACCCATATGAAGCTGCCCGTAAATAACCAGCAGAACAGTTGCCAGAACAAAACCAGCAATTACAGTGTTTCGAAGTGAAGTTAAAATTGACGCCATAGAACCCTCCATCATTAAAATCTATAAGACAAACCTAAAGCTGCCTTGGTATTGAGACAAGCGGAAAATCTAACTTACCGCTCTTAATCTAGTCTTTTGCTGCCTCAGACCAGTCTCGCTTGACGCCCAGATACATTAAAACCGGTGAAGCGATAAATATCGATGAGTATGTTCCGACAAAAACGCCCCAAATCATCGCCAAAGTAAAGCCGCGAATAACCTCACCGCCCAAGATATAAAGCGAGAAAAGTGCCAACAAGGTCGTGACGGAAGTCATAACTGTGCGCGACAATGTGCTGTTAATTGAAAGATTGGCCAAGTCAGACAAAGGCATTTTTTTGAAACGCCGAAGATTTTCTCGCACGCGATCATAAACAACAACTGTGTCATTCATTGAATAACCGACAATCGTCAATATAGCCGCAATAATAGAGAGGTTAAACTCTAACTGAATGAGACAGAAAACACCGATAGTCAGAATAATATCATGTATAAGCGCCAAAACCGCGCCAACAGAAAACTGCCATTCAAAACGTAACCAGATATAAAATAGCATCAAACCAATCGCGACAGTCACAGCCAGAAAACCTGCGCGAACAAGCTCACCACTTATCTGAGGCCCAACAACCTCAACCCTTCGGAACGTAACATCCTGCGGGAGTGCGTTGCGGATTTGATCTACCGCAGAGAGATTTTCAGCATTATCAGTCGCATTGGCTTTTTCTCCAACGCGTATCAGCACATCCTCAGGGCTGCCAAATTCTTGAATTTGTACCTCACCCAAATCTAGGTTGCCAATAACATCCCGAAGACCGGCAATATCAGCAGGACCATTCGTGCCAATTTCAATAAGCGTACCACCTTTAAAATCGATACCGAAATTGAGCCCTTGCGTAAAAAACAAACCTAAGGAAGCAATAACCAAACTGATTGAGACAATAAAACTCGCTATATGAAGGCGAATAAAATCGACTTTAGTTTCGGCTGGAACGAGTTTTAATGTCCACATAATAAATCCACTTTATATTGTCAGTTTTTCGATGCGATTTTTGGAACTATATTTCAGTGCTACCATTAAGCGCGTGACCGTAAACGCCGTAAATACTGACGTGATAATCCCTATACCCAGAGTAATAGCGAAACCACGAACTGGGCCTGAGCCTAAATAGAACAGGATTATGGCTGAAATTAGAGTCGTAATATTAGCGTCCAGGATAGTCCCAAGAGCACGACTATAACCTGAGTCAATCGCCATCAAAGCCGACTTACCATTCCTAATTTCCTCACGAATCCGCTCAAAAATAAGAACATTGGCATCGACCGCCATACCTATTGTCAGAACTATACCTGCAATGCCCGGTAAGGTGAGTGTTGCCTGTAAGAGTGATAGCACCCCAACGATGAGCACCATATTTAAAATCAGGGCAATATTGGCAAACAGCCCAAACATGGCATAGCTGATTAAAATAAATACCATCACTGCAATAAAACCGATGATGGAAGCGCGTGTACCCGCGTCAACTGAGTCAGCACCAAGCCCCGGACCAACTGTTCGCTCCTCAAGGATATTCAAAGGCGCAGGAAGCGCACCCGCGCGCAGTAAAATAGCCAAGTCATTCGCGGTTTCGACAGAAAAACTTCCGGTAATACGGCCTGATCCCCCTAAAATAGGTGAACGTATAACTGGAGCAGATATCACTTTATCATCCAGCACGATAGCAAACGGATTGCCGACATTAGCTTTGGTTACATCGCCAAACTTTCTGCCACCTGCGGAGTCGAATCTAAAATCAACTTCCGGCTCACCGGTTTGTGGGTCAAAGCCGACACTGGCATCGACAAGGCGCTCTCCGCTAACCATGACACGCTTACGGATAACATAAGGCTCAGCCGGTGATGTTTCAGAAAACACCAACTTCGAGCCT
>MDTB01159279.1_pt1 | contig 26811 bp, 26 predicted proteins | sample 811161 | NCBI WGS metagenome assembly MDTB01 (sample SAMN05326650, study PRJNA326480) | marine metagenome | isolation source: seawater | place: Mediterranean Sea | collected 2009 | reverse complement strand
TTTTTTAAATAAAGAAAAAATGCAATTAATTCATACAGTAGAGAAAACAAATTAAAAATAATTGGTAATTTAAAAAGATTATATAAAAATTTATATTTTGGTATTTTTTTCCATACAGCTAAAAATGCCTCAGCTCCTTGTAGAACTTTTTTACCCTCTTTAACATGAAGTCTTCTCAAAAGTTGTTTACTATCTTTAGAAGTTTCTTGTTCAGCTAATTCATTATCTGTGATATCAATCCAATCAATTTCCTCTATTTTTTCTTTTTTATAGAGATCAATTTCTGCCTTACAAATTTTACAAGAATTATTAAAATAAACTTTCATAATTAGATATTTTATTACTAATTTGTCCAATATATGTACATGCGTAAAATACTCTAGTTGAAAAATCTTTTAAACAATCTATTTAATGTCCTCTATGAGTAATTTCTTTGAAAAATCTGACCTTTCAAGAAGTGAGGCTGAAAGTATTATTTCGGATACTCTTCAAAAATGTGATGATGGTGAATTGTACTTAGAAAATTCTAAATCTGAGTCAATTTTACTAGACGACAATAAGATAAAAAATTCTAGTTATAATTCAGATTTAGGATTTGGGTTTAGAGCTATTTCTGACGAAGTGGTTGCTTATTCTCACTCTAACGAAATTTCAAAAAACTCCTTAAAGCAATCTTCAGAAAATTTAAAATCGACACTTAATTCCATCAAAGGTACCTATAATCATGAAATTCCTAAATCAAACAAGAAATATTATGAAAATATTAACCCTATTGAACAAAAATCTCTTAATGAAAAAATTAAAATACTTAATGAAGTAAATAATTATTTACGTTCAAAAAATGACAAAATTAAACAAGTTACAGCTAATTTTTTGGGAGAACAAAAATCGGTTGAAATAATTAGATCTGGTGGAGAAACTTTAACTGATGTTCGTCCTTTAATAAGATTCAATGTATCAGTTATGCTTGAGAAAAATGGGAGAAAAGAGACGGGTGTGTATGGTGTTGGGGGAAGACAATCCTATGACTCATATTTAAAAGATGATAAATGGAAAAGTGTTTGTGATGAGGCTTTGAGAATAGCTTCGGTAAATTTAGAGAGTAAACCTGCACCAGCTGGTGAAATGAAAGTTGTGCTAGGACCTGGTTGGCCAGCAATATTAATTCATGAGGCTGTTGGTCATGGTTTGGAAGGGGATTTTAACAGAAAAAAAACCTCAGCTTTTCATAATTTAATGGGTCAAAAAGTTGCAAGTGAGGGAGTTACAATTGTTGATGATGGTACTATTGATAACAGAAGAGGTAGTCTTACGATTGATGATGAAGGAACCCCGACAGAAAAAACTGTTTTAATTGAGAATGGGATTTTAAAAAATTTTATGCAAGATCGTCTAAACGCTCGTTTAATGAAAACCAAATCCACAGGTAGTGGAAGAAGAGAAAACTATAGACATATTGTTCTTCCAAGAATGAGAAATACGATGATGTTAAGTGGTAATCAGACTCAAGATGAGATGATTAAAGCTGTCGATAAAGGTATTTTTGCTGTGAGTTTTGGTGGTGGACAGGTTGATATTACCTCTGGAAAATTTGTATTCAATTGTACAGAAGCTTATGAGATTGTTAATGGTAAAATTGGATCTCCAATTAAAGGTGCAACACTTATTGGAGATGGTCCTTCAATTTTAAAAGAAGTTTCTATGGTTGGGAATGACATGATGATGGATCCTGGTATTGGAACATGTGGAAAAGCTGGCCAAGGTGTTCCCGTAGGCGTTGCTCAACCATCTATACTAATTAATAAGATGACTGTTGGTGGCACAAAACTTTAAATGGTCAAAGATCAAGAATTTTTAGAGAAAAAAGCATCGTATTGTTTAGGTTTGGCTAAGAAATTAGGTGCAACCGAATCTAGTGTGATGGTCAATAACTCTGTATCTGAAACTGTTAATTTTAGAAATAAAAAACTGGACGAGTCGAATAGATCTGATGATCTTGGAATAAGCATTACCACTTACATTGGAAAAAAAAAGTCATCAATATCTTCCTCTAATTTACTTGATGATAACCTAAACATTTTGATTGAAAAATGTGTTGAGACAACAAAAAATACTCCTGAAGATGAATTTAATTCATTACCAGATAAAGATTTATTGGCCAAAGAGATTAAGGATTTGGATCTTTATGATGATACCCATATAGAAAATGATCAAAAAATAGAATATTTGAAAAAATTAGAGTCTGCTGCTTCCAATGATAAAAAGATTGTTAATACAGAATCTGGTTTTACTCAAAATAAATCAAATTTTATTTTAGCCAATAGTGAAGGTTTTTGTGCTGGCTACAAAACATCTTCATTTACAGCTTCGAGCGTCACAGTTGCAAAGGATGAAAAAAGTATGGAGAGAGATTATGAATATTCTAGTAAATGTTTTCTTAAAGACTTGGATGACGCAGGAGAATTAGGTAAAAAAGCTGCTAATCAAACAATAAGAAAATTAAGCCCTAGAAAAATAGGTAGTGAAAAAATTGCTATAATTTTTGACAAAAGAATAGCTAAGGGAATACTAAGTACTTTTGCAAGTGCGATTTCATCATCAGCAATATCAAGAGGAACCTCTTTTTTAAAAGATAAAGTTAAACAAAAAATATTTTCTGATACAATTAATGTCTTAGATAAACCTGATATACTCAAAGGTTTAGGCTCAAGACATTTTGATAGTGAAGGGGTTAAAACTGATACTCTTAAATTAGTAGACCAAGGAATTTTAAAACATTATTTGATTGATACTTACAATGGAAAAAAATTAAACCTTAAATCAAATGGAAGATGTGGGGGGACAAGTAATCTTTATTTTGAAAATGGAAATATTAGTTTTAAAGATTTATTGAATTCAAAATCAAAAAGTCTCTATATTACAGAAACTATAGGACACGGAAGTAATCTTGTAACTGGTGATTATTCTGTAGGTGCAACAGGGTTTTTAGTGGAAAATGGAGAGTTTAAGTATCCTATAAATGAGATTACTATTGCAGGTAATTTTAAAGATATGTTTAAGAATATTACCCTTGCAAATGATTTAGAGTTCAAATATGCAACCAATTCACCAACCATGATGATTGAGGGAATGGTTGTTGCTGGTAAATGAGTGAATTTTGCGTAATCGGCTCAGGTATTTCTGGAGCTACAATTGCGAGTCTTCTTAATAAAAAAAATTCAGTAATCCTATTTGACAAAGCGAGAGGTCCAGGAGGACGTGCATCTTTCAAAAGAATTAAAGGCAATATAGGCTTTGATCATGGCACTCAATACTTTTCGCCAAAAACTCCAGAATTTAAAAAATTTACTAAAGATTTAATTACAAAAAGAATTTTAAAGGTTTGGGGTGGTAAACATATTTTTCTTAACTCTAAAAAAAAAGAGAATAAAAAACATCTAAAAATTATAGGTAAAAATGGAAACAATGATATTAGCAAGTATTTATTAAAAAAAATTAAGTGCAACTATCAAAGTGAATTAAAAAAAATTCATTATGAAAACAAACTTTGGCACTTATCATTTGCTGATGGAAAATTGAGATCTTTTAAAAGTATTATTTTGACCTGTCCTTTTCCACAATTAAAAAAACTCTCTAAAGGATTTATAAATAATTCCTTTTTAAAGAAATCAATAAAAATGGATGCAAATATAACTACTATGATTGCTATTAAAAAAGATAAGAAATCAAATAGCAGCTATCTTTTTGAAGATCCAATTCTTGGTTGGGCGGGTAATGAAAATTCAAAAAAAAGATTTAAATCAAAATATGATTTATGGACCCTTCAAAGTACATTTAAGTGGGCAAATAAAAAGATCAATCAAAATAAAAATAATAAGAAAGAGAATTCAAAAATTATGATTGATAAGTTCTTCCAACTTTCAAATATTAAAAAAACGAAAATTAACTTCTCTCTTAATCATGGTTGGAAATACTCTTCTAATTCAAAACCTTTCAAAATTAAAAGTTTTTGGGATCCAAAGAAAAAAATAGGTGTTTGTGGTGATTGGTTTGTAGGACCAAGACTAGAGTCGGGATGGATAAGTGCACAGGACTTATTTAAAAAAATTTCAAGATAAATTATTCAAAGTTTTTCAATCTGTATTCCCAATTACCCATCCTTGAGTAAGTCACTTTTAAAATTCTTGAATTTTCTTGATCGTACCAAATGTCAAAGTCTAATCGTTTATCTTTAGGAATATTCATATCTTTAGATTTAAGCGTAAAATGATCAGCATCATAAATTTTTCCATAAAGTTCAATTTTTTCTTTTCCTATAAAAGTAACAATCTGTTCTTTAATACTTCCAGATATCGGACTTATTTGAGATTCTGCTTGTAAAATTTTATGACTCCACCAATTTCCAATAACGTTATTAAGGGTTGCCTCACCGCTGAACGACGAGCCTTTAATATCAAATTTTTTACTATTTTTATTTAAATTTAAATTTACAAATTTTTTTTTATCATTTTGAAGGGTTTTAGAATTATATGATATCAACTGATCTTTGATATATTTTTCCTCACCATATGTCTCAACTTGAAAAATTGTAGTTCCCAATAGATCAACAGAAAATTTAAATTGATTTGTTATAGTGGTTTCTTCACCCTTTCTCTCAAAAAAATAATAATTGTATCCAATAAGTTCACCATTTCTAAAAATCTCCATTTCAATTTTGTTATATTTATTGTAGTGACCCATATGTGCCATCGAAATAACTGGAAAAATTACAATAAACAAAATAGCTATAAATTTTCTCATTTAGCAATTACATTAGTAGACTTTATCTATAATAGAAATAACTTATTAAAATGTTATTAAAAATAAAGAAAATACCAAAAGTTAATTGGAGTTCAGATAAGCCTTACAATTTTAGACCAAAATTTTCCACTTTCTTTTTTTTATGTTTTGGTCTGACTTTGTTTGGTCTTGGTGAAGGGTTATTAATTGTTTCCTTTACAGGTGCTTCTCCGTGGAGTGTTTTGGCTCAAGGTATTTCCTTAAATGTTAATTTAAGTATTGGAACAATTACTCTTTTAATAAGTATTGCTGTCTTAATTTTGTGGATACCTATAGGCCAAAAACCAGGAATGGGCACAATATTTAATGCCTTAATAATAGCCTTCATGATTGATCTTTGTATAAAGTTTGTACCAACCCCGTCTAATTATCTTAATCAATTAATCCTAGCAGTAATTTCTGTAATGATGGTTGGAATAGGTGGGGGCATTTATTTAGTCTCCAATCTTGGTGCGGGACCAAGAGATGGATTAATGATTGGGTTACAAAAAGTAACTAACTTACCAGTGGCAGCCGTTAGAGCTTTTTTAGAAATTTCTGTTGTAAGTATTGGTTGGTATTTAGGTGGAACAGTAGGAGTTGGAACTCTTTTATTCGCTTTTGGTATTGGCCCGTGCGTTGCATTAGGTTTGTTTTTAGTTGATAAAATTTTTGATTAATTAGGCAGCAGCGCCTGATTTTTCACTTTTTTTTCTTTCATGAGGATCAAGAATAGCTTTTCTTAATCTACAAGACTCTGGTGTAATTTCTAAGGCTTCATCAGTATTTAACATACTTAATTGTTCTGCGATCGACATTTTTCTTATTGGAGTTAAGACAACATTTTCATCTGTTCCTTGTGTTCTCATATTAGTTAACTTTTTACCTTTCATGACATTAATAATCATATCACCAGGCTTAGGTGACAGTCCTACAATCATACCTGGATACACTGGATCATTATGTGTTACGAACATTTCTCCTCTTGCCTGTAAATTAAATATTGCAAATGCAACTGCTTTACCTTGCTCCATTGAAATTAATGCACCATTTCTTCTACCTTCCATATCTCCTTCAAATGGTCCATAAGAATGAAAAATTCTGTTTATTACTCCATTACCCTTAGTAAGCGTTAAAAATCTGCTTGTGTATCCCATTAAGCCTCTTGTTGGAGCATGGAATAAAAGTCGTTTTTTATTCTTACCTGTATCTTTTAATTCAATTAATTTACCTTTTCTTCTATTCATAGAGTCAATTATTTTCGATGAATGTTCTTCATCAAGATCCATTGTAATTTCCTCAATTGGTTCAAGTTTGTTTCCATTTTCATCTTTTTTATACAAAACTTTTGGTGGACTTACTGTCATCTCAAATCCTTCTCTTCTCATTTGAGTAAGTAAGATTTCTAACATTAATTCCCCTCTACCACTTACCACAAAAGAGTCATTTCCTTCATTTTCAGAAAATGTAATTCCAACGTTATTTTGTGCTTCTTGAATTAACCTATCTCTGATTTGAGTACTTGTGAGTTTTTTGCCTTCCGTACCAGCTAGAGGAGAGGTATTTACAGTGATTGTAATAGACATCGTTGGAGGATCTATTGGAGTTGCTTTAATTGGCTCATTCACTTCAGGATCACATATAGTATCTGCAACATTAGCTTTCTCTAAACCTGCAATAATAACAATATCTCCAGCTTCACCAATTTCAATTGGAACTTTTTTTGTTCCTTCGTATCTAAAAATTTTAGTTAATCTACCCTCATCAACTTTTTCACCATTTAAATTTATTGCCTTAATAGCTTGATTAGCTTTTGCAGTACCTTGGGCAATTCTACCAACCAAACTTCTTCCTAGAAAACTATCTGCGTAAAGAAGCGTTGATAACATTGCAAATGGTTTTGATTTATCTAATTTTGCGGGTTCAACATGTTCTATAATTTTATCTAAAAGAGGATTTAAATTTTTTCTTGGGCCATCAACTTCAATATCAGCCCAACCAGATCTACCACTTGCATATAAAACTGGGAAATCCAATTGCTCTTCATTTGCATCTAAACTTACAAACAAATCAAAAGTTTCATCTAAAACCTCATTAGCTCTTTGATCTGCTTTATCTAGTTTGTTAATTACAACAATTGGTTTTAAGCCTTGTTTTAAAGCTTTTGATAATACGAATTTAGTTTGTGGCATTACACCTTCAGCTGAATCAATTAATAGAAGAGCACCATCGGCCATACTGAGTACTCTCTCAACTTCAGCTGCAAAATCTCTGTGACCTGGAGTATCAATGATATTAATTCTTGAATCTTTCCAATTAATTGAAGCAGGTTTTGCTAAAATTGTTATTCCTCTTTCTTTCTCTAAATCTCCAGAGTCCATTAGCCTCTCATCAACAATCTCATTTTCTCTAAATGAACCACTTTGTTTCATTAAGTTGTCAATTAGAGTGGTTTTTCCGTGGTCAACGTGTGCTATGATTGTGATGTTTCTGATATTGTTATTCATATTTTGTGGCTCTTATACATAAATAAATTGTTTTGAAAACTTAAAAAAACCCATAATTAGCATGCAATTTTTGAATATATTTTGATTAATTAAGGTTTTTTCGCTTTTCTCTCTTAATTTTTCTTTTTTCTTTTAAACTCAATTTTGTTTTTTTTTTCAAACTTGAGTCTTTAAAAGATTTTCCACTATATCGTTTAGACATTGTATTTTTTTCATAAAAAAAAGGCCATCAATAGAGATGGCCTTTAAATTTTTACTTGAGGGGGTTTACATTCCCATGCCACCCATTCCTCCCATACCACCCATGCCACCCATTCCACCAGGCATTCCAGCTGGGGCAGCATCTTTATCTTCAGGTTTATCAGCTATCATTGCCTCTGTTGTTACCAATAATCCAGAGATAGAAGCTGCATCTTGAAGAGCAGTTCTAACAACTTTTACAGGATCAATAATACCTTTTGCAAACATATCACAATACTCTTCATTTTGCGCATCATATCCGTGAGTTTTTTTGTTTTGTTCGAGCAATTTACCAACAACTACTGATCCATCGACACCAGCATTTTTAGTAATTTGTCTAATAGGAGACTCTAGTGCTCTTCTAACTAAATCAACGCCAGCTTTTTGATCCTCACCTTTAACTTTTACTTTACCAAGTTCTTGAGCAGCATACAATAAAGCACATCCACCACCTGTTACAATTCCTTCCTCAACAGCAGCTCTTGTAGCATTCAAAGCATCTTCAACTCTATCTTTTCTCTCTTTAACTTCTACTTCAGTAGCACCACCAACTTTAATTACAGCAACACCACCAGCTAATTTAGCCAATCTCTCTTGAAGTTTTTCTCTATCATAGTCAGAAGTTGTTTCATCAATTTGTTGTTTAATTGAAGAACATCTTGCTTCGATGTCAGATTTTTTACCACTACCATTAACAATAGTACTGTTATCTTTATCTACTTTTATTTTTTTACACGATCCAAGATCATCAAGTTTAACATTTTCAAGTTTAATACCTAAATCTTCTGAAATCACCTGCCCACCAGTTAGAATTGCGATATCTTCAAGCATAGCTTTTCTTCTATCACCAAATCCTGGAGCTTTAACAGCTACAACTTTTAAACCACCTCTTAATTTGTTTACAACTAAAGTTGCTAAAGCTTCACCCTCAACATCTTCAGAAATAATCATTAATGGCCTACCAGCTTGAACAACTGCCTCTAAAAGTGGAACCATTGGTTGTAAGTTTGTTAATTTTTTTTCATGCAAAAGAATAAACGGATTGTCTAGTTCTGTTGTCATTTTATCACTATTTGTAATAAAGTATGGAGACAAATATCCTCTGTCAAATTGCATACCTTCAACAACATCTAGCTCAGTTTCAATTCCTTTATTTTCTTCAACAGTGATTACACCTTCATTACCAACTTTTTGCATTGCTTTTGCAATCATGCTTCCAATTTCTTTGTCACCATTCGCAGAAATAGTTCCAACTTGAGCAATCTCATCACTATCTTTTACTTTTTTTGCTGAAGAGACAAGGTTTTGTTTAACAACATCTACTGCTGCATCAATTCCTCTCTTAACATCCATCGGGTTCATTCCAGCTGTAACGTATTTTACACCTTCTTTTACTATTGCTTGAGCTAAAATAGTTGCAGTTGTTGTGCCATCACCAGCTTCATCATTAGTTTTACTGGCCACTTCTTTTACCATTTGCGCACCCATATTTTCAAATTTGTCCTCTAGATCAATTTCTTTTGCAACAGAAACACCATCTTTAGTAATTCTTGGAGCACCATATGATTTATCCATTACTACATTTCTACCTTTAGGACCTAATGTAACTTTAACAGTATCAGCTAAAATATTTACTCCTCTAATCATAGCTGCTCTTGCTTCAGCATCAAACTTAACAATCTTTGCCATTTTATTTCTCCTTTAAATTAATTACTTACTAGAAATACCCATAATGTCAGACTCTTTCATTATGCTATATTCTTTTCCATCTATTTTGACTTCAGTTCCTGACCATTTGCCAAACAAAACTTTGTCACCAACTTTAACATCCATTGGAATTATTTTGCCATCTTCTGTCTTTGCACCACCACCAACAGCAACAACTTTACCTTCTTGAGGTTTTTCTTGAGCTGTATCTGGTATAATTATTCCTCCAGCAGTTTTTTCACTACTGTCTAAAACTTCTATTAGAACACGATCGTGTAATGGTCTAAATTTCATAAATTCTCCTTTATAAATATGAGCTTCATATAGAGATTGGCCATACTATTTCAAGATATAGATAGAAATAAGTTCATTAAAAAATATAGGAATTTAGGGATTTTTTGGTTTATAGATTATTTTAATGACTAAAAATTTAGATAAAGAGGGTCTTCGCTCAATAGCATATGATTATCAGTTATTTTATATAGATTTGTGGGGTGTTGTACATAACGGTCTAGAATTGCATTCTGAAGCTATAAATACAATAAAACAAATCACAAAAATGAATAAAGATTATGTTCTTCTTACTAATGCGCCGAGGCCTAATACTTCTGTAAGAAAATTTTTAGAGAAACTAGGAATGGAAAAAAGTATTAGAGATCATGTTTTTACATCAGGAGAAGCAGCGTTAAATTATTTAAATAAAAATTTTTTAAATGATTTTTTCTTTCATATTGGTCCTCCAAGAGATTTTGATTTATTTAAAGATTTTGAAAGAAATAAGACAAATGATATTAATAAAAGTGATTACATTTTATGTACAGGATTATTTGATGATCACGATAAAGATTTAAATTTTTATAAAGATTTATTCGAAAAACATTTACAAAAAAAAATGATTTGTACGAATCCAGATCTAATTGTTGATAGAGGAAATATAAGAGAATTTTGTGCCGGATCCGTTGCCATGGTTTTTGAAAAAATGGGAGGAGAAGTTGTGTATTTTGGAAAGCCATATCCAGAAGTATATAATCAATCAATTAATAACAAAAATAAAAAAATACTTTCTATAGGTGATAACTTAAATACTGACATAAAGGGAGCTAATTTGTTAAACTATGACTCATTAATTATTTCAAATGGAATCCACAAACTTGAAATTAAAGAAAATGGAATTGAAAAAACAGCTAAATCATATGAAACAATATGTAACTTCATACAATCTGAACTTAAATGGTAAAATCAATAAAAATATATAATAATTTTAATATCAGCTCAAATCATAAGGCTTCCATAATTTTAATTGGAAATTTTGATGGTTTACACTTGGGTCATCAAAAATTATTTAAATTAGCAAAAAAATTTAAAAAAATGAATTCCTTAAAAATTGGTGTTTTAACCTTTGAGCCAATGCCAAAAATGTTTTTTAATAATGACTTAAAAAATTTTAGAATATCAAATCAAAAACAAAAAATAAGTTTGTTAAAAAAATTTAGTGTAGATTTTGTTATAGTTAAGAAATTTGATAAAAAATTTTCTAAAACCACACCAGTAAATTTTATAAGTAAAATTCTTTATTCAAAATTAAAAGCTAAATTTATATTTGTAAGCAATAATTTTAGGTTTGGAAATAAAAGAGAGGGTAATGTCAGACAACTTGTTAAATGTGGAGTTTTATATAATTATAAAATAATTAAACCAAAACCGCTTATTAAAGAAAAAAAAATTATATCATCTTCTTTAATTCGCAAGCTTTTAGAAAGTGGGGATTTAAATAAAGCAAATAAGTTTTTAGACAGAAATTGGTCAATTGAGGGTAAAGTTTTAAAAGGAAGGCAGCTAGGAAAAAAAATTGGTTTTCCACCAGCCAATATTGATATTAAAGATTATGTTCTGGCTAAACCAGGAGTTTATGCAGTTAAAGTAAAAATAAATAATAATTCAAAAATAATAAAGGGAATAGCAAATTTAGGATATAGACCTACTTTTAATCAAAAAAAGATATTATTGGAAGTTCATCTATTTAATTTTTCTGAAAATTTATATAATAAGTATCTAACAATTAATTTTATAAAATTTATAAGAAAAGAAAAGAAATTCAAAGGAATAGGTCAGTTACAAAAACAAATAAAAAAAGATTTACTAAAAGCAAAAAAAATTTTATGAGCAAGTTTCAAATAAATTTACCTAAAACTGCATTTTCAATGAAGGCTAATTTGCCTACTAGAGAACCAGAATTTTTAAAGTATTGGGAAAAAATAAATTTATATAAAGAGTTAAGAAGTTCCAGAAAAGGAAAAGAAAAATTTGTTCTTCATGACGGCCCTCCTTATGCTAACGGAAATATACACATGGGAACAGCATTAAATAAGATTTTAAAAGATATAATTGTTAAATTCCATCAAATGGATGGCAAGGATTCTGTTTACGTTCCAGGGTGGGATTGTCATGGCTTACCAATAGAATGGAAAATTGAAGAACAATATAAGAAAGATAAAAAAAACAAAAATGAAGTTCCTATAATTGAATTTAGAAAAGAGTGTAGAGCTTTTGCAGAAAAATGGATTAAAGTTCATAAAGATCAGTTTAAAAGATTAGGAGTTGTTGGAGATTGGGAAAATTATTATTCTACGATGAGTTATGATGCGGAAGCTCAAATTGTAAGGGAATTAGGTAAATTTTTAAAAGAGGGAAGTTTATATAGAGGCTTCAAGCCAGTTTTATGGTCAACTGTTGAAAAAACAGCATTAGCTGATGCAGAAGTTGAATATCAAGACCATAAATCTGATACTATTTATGCATCATTTCAAGTTAAAAAAACAAAATTAAAAGAATTAAATGATAGTGAAATAGTTATTTGGACTACTACGCCTTGGACAATACCTGCCAATAAAGCTTTAGCTTTTAATGAAAGTTTAGATTACTTGATAATTGAAATTTCAGACGATGGCGATTTTAAAAATAAGAAGATTGTTATTGCAGAAGCTTTGTTAGAGTCAGTAATAAAAGACTGCGCAATTGAAAATTATAATACTTTAAAAAAATTTAAAGGAAAAAATTTCGTTGACACTGTTTGTAAACATCCATTTTTCGATTTGGGTTATGACTATGATATTCCACTTTTAGAGGCTCGTTTTGTTACAACTGAACAGGGAACAGGCATTGTGCATTGTGCCCCAAGTCATGGACCTGATGATTTTAATTTGTGTTTGAATAACGGAATTAAAGCAATTGAAACTGTAGATGGAGATGGGAAATATACAAAAAACGTAAATTTGTTTGAGGGTATTCATATCTTTAAGGCCAACCCTTTAGTAATAGAAAAATTAAAAGAACAAAAAAAACTTTTATCGAAAGGTGAGCTTGTTCACTCGTACCCTCACTCTTGGAGGTCAAAAGCTCCTCTAGTTCATAGAGCAACACCACAGTGGTTTATATCAATGGAAAGCCATAAACTTAGAAATAAAGCTTTAAAAGCGATTGATGAAACAACTTTTTATCCAAAAAAAGGTAAGGAGAGATTGAAATCAATGATTGAGACTAGGCCAGATTGGTGTGTATCAAGACAAAGAGTATGGGGAGTTCCTTTACCAATTTTTCTTAATAAAAAAACAAAAGAAATTTTAATTGATGATGATGTGTTTGAAAATATTGCTAAGATTTATGAAAAAGAGGGTTCTGATTGTTGGTTCTCAGATGATCTTCAAAAATTTCTAGGAAAAAAATATAAAGCTGAAGATTTTGAAAAATTGAGTGATATTGTTGAAGTTTGGTTTGATAGTGGATCAACTCATTCTTTTGTTTTAGAAAAAAGAAATGATTTAAAATGGCCTGCTTCAATGTATTTAGAAGGTTCAGATCAGCACCGAGGGTGGTTCCATTCATCTTTACTTGAGTCATGTGGAACAAGAGGTAGAGCACCATTTGAATCTATATTGTCTCATGGTTTTGTTGTTGATGGTAAAGGTTTGAAAATGTCTAAATCTTTAGGAAATGTAATTGCTCCAGAAGATATATTAAAAAAGTATGGTGCAGATATTCTTAGGATTTGGGTGGCTTCTTCTAATTATGCTGAAGATTTAAGAATTGACTATAATATTTTGGATCAGCATGCTGAGTCTTATAGAAAAATAAGAAATACATTTAGATACCTTTTAGGAAATTTAAATGATAATTTTGAAAATTTAAATTTAGATGAGATAAATCTAAAAGAATTGCCAGAATTAGAACAACTAATGCTTCACAAGATTTATTCATTAAATCTAAATTTTAATAAATTTTTTAAGAACTATGATTTTCATAATTTGTATAAAGAATTATTAAATTTTTGCACTGTAGATCTTTCAGCTTTTTACTTTGATATTAGAAAAGATTGTCTTTACTGTGATCCTAAAGACTCAGAGAAAAGAAATTCTGTTTTAATTCTACTTAATATAATTTTAAATTCGTTGTTAAAATGGTTTGCTCCAATATTATCATTTACTACAGAAGAAATTTTTCAACTTGTAACAAAAAATGATAAAAGTATTCATTTAGAGGAATTTTTAAAATATCCAAAAAAATTTGAAAATTTTGAATTAAATGAAAAGTGGACTGAGTTACTTAAAATAAGAGATGTTTGTAATTTAAGTATAGAGGAAAAAAGATCAAATAAGGAAATTGGCTCTAGTTTGGAGGCTGAATTAGAAATTAGTTTAAATGAAAAACTTTTTGAAATTTCAAAAAATATTGATTTTTCAGAATTATGTATAACTTCAAAATCTATAGTAAAAAAAAATTGATAGTAATGAAATAATAGTAAAATCAAAAAAAGCTGATGGCAAAAAATGTTCTATTTGCTGGAAAGTTACCTCAGAAAAATGCAAAAGACCCTCATGCAGTATTTAAAAAATAAAAACTTTTATTTTAATTTTTTTTTTGTTTTACTAATTTTTTTTTTAGACCGTGTTACTAAAATTTATGTAATTAGTTTATCTAAAAATAATTTTGATAATAAATTATTCAGTTCAAAATACTTAGACTTTACTTTGATTTGGAACGAAGGAATAGCTTTTAGTCTTATGTCGTTTAATAATGATTTATTTTATAATATCCTATCGGCAATAATCTTAATCGTAACTATTGTTGTTTTAATTTTAGCTCTAAAAAACAAAGGTATAAAAAGATATGCATTTTTATCTATATTTGCAGGATCTTTAGGCAATCTCTATGATAGATTTTTTTATTTTGCGGTACCTGATTTTATAGATTTTCACATCGATGGCTTTCATTGGTTTATTTTCAATGTTGCAGATATTTTTATAACTTTGGGTGTAATTATCATGATTATGACAGAATTTTTTGTTAAGAAGCAATCTATCAATGAGTAAAATTAAAAGAATATTTTTAACATTAGGTTTATTTACAATAATAACTTCTTGCGGTGTTGGACAAGCATTAGCTCCTCAAAAAAAATCAGGCACAGATGAATTTTTAGTAAAAAAAAAATCTCCATTAGTAATGCCGCCAAGTTATGGAGAACTACCAACTCCCTCTGAAACAAAAGATGAAAGGGATATAGAAGAAAATGATATTAAAAAACTTTTGACTGGAAAAAAAAGTAAAAAATTAGATACAAGTGGTAATAGTGAAATTGAAAGTTTAATCTTAAAAGAAATAAATAAATAAAACTAATGTTAAGTAAAACTATTTTTTTTAAAAATTTTAATAAAAGTAAAACTTCAAAAAAAATAAAAAAATCTTTAAAAAATATTTTGTCAAATAAAAGTGAATTGATTAATTCACTCTCAAATCAATATAAAGATAGTTATAATATAAAAAAAATAAAAAAAAATTTTGATGTTAGAATTATTGGAATGGGAGGATCTGTTTTAGGGGCAAAAGCAATATATCACCTTCTCCAAAAAAAAATTTCCAAAAAATTTTATTTTTTAGATAACTTACAAAATAAATTTGAATTTGATTATAAAAAAAAATATTTAAATTTGATCATATCAAAATCTGGCAATACTCTAGAAACAATATCAAATGCAAATATTTTTATTAAAAAAAAAGATAAGAATATTTTTATCACTGAAAATAAGAATAGTTATATTTTATCACTTGCAAAAAAACTTAAATCAGAAATCATTCATCACAATAATTACATAGGTGGCAGATATGCTGTGCTTTCAGAAGTTGGTATGTTGCCTGCAGAACTAATGGGATTAAATCCTGCAAAATTTAGACAACTTAATAATTTAGTAAAAAATAAAAGATTTATGAATTTATTGATTGCAAATGTGAATTCAATAATCTCAATGTTAAAAAAAGGTAAATCAAACTCAATAATACTTAATTATGATCCAAAATTAACAAATTTCTTAGAATGGTATAAACAGCTGGTTGGAGAAAGTTTAGGTAAAAATGGCAAAGGTCTTTTACCAGTTATATCAGAAATGCCAAAGGATAATCATAGCGTTATGCAATTATATTTAGATGGAGTAAAAAATAGTTTCTACACTTTGTTTTCTATCAAAGATAATTCATCATTAAAAATTAATACAATATTGAATAGCGACAAATTCTTAAAAGATAGGACAGTCAGTGAAATAAAACTATTTCAAAAAAAAGCTACAGAAAATGTTTTTGAAAGAAAAAAAATACCTTTTAGAAGTTTTGAAATAATTAAATTAGATGAAAAAACAATAGGAGAGTTATTCATCTTTTTTATCTTAGAAACAATTTTATTAGGAAGTGTTCTGAAAGTGAATCCTTATGATCAGCCAGCAGTTGAGTCGATAAAAAAAGAAACAAAAAAATTTTTAAAATTTTAAATAATTCCCAAATATTATTTTAGATATACCGTATTTTTTTTCTTCAATTACATTATACTCTGGAATTAATTCATCATTTGTATTTGATTTTCTATGAATAATTAAGATACCGTTTTTTTCTAAAATTTTAGCTTTATAAATCTCATAGATAATTTTTGAAATTTTTTTTTCATTAAAAGGAGGGTCTAAAAAAATTATTTCAAACTTTTTATTAAATTTATTAAAATCAAAATTATTTAGTATATTTTTTTCAACAATTTCACATTTATCATTTAGGTTCAAATTTTGAAGATTCTTTCTAAGAATTTCCAAGACAATTGGGTAATTTTCTACAAAAGTTACAAATTTAGATCCTCTAGACAATGCTTCAATTCCAAAAGAGCCAACACCTGAAAAAAGATCAAGAACGTTTGAGTCATTAAGATTTATGGAAAATTTTCCTGAATGTTTAATGATGTTAAAGATAGACTCTTTAACAAGATCTCTTAATGGTCTTGTTATTTTATCTTTAGGTTCAAGGATTTTTGTTCCTTTAAATTCTCCTGATATTACTCTCATCAATCGATTACCTTGTATCCAATATCTTTTCGATAAAAACCATCATTCCATTCAAGAGAATTAAGATTATTTATTATATTTTCTTTAGCATCTAAAAAGCTTTCAGATAATGAAACAAAATTTAATACCCTTCCACCAATAGCAAAAATTTTATTTTGATCAGATTTTGTACCAGCATGAAAACATAGATTATTTTGATCTAATTTAATTTTGTTAATATTTTTAATTTCTACATTTTTTTTATAGCTCTCAGGATAACCTTTAGAACATAAAACTATACACAGACTTTTTTTTTCACTCCATTGAATATTTGTTTCATCTAATTTATTTTCACAGCAAGCTAAAAAAATTTCACACAAGTCACTTTTTAATTTTGGTAATATAGTTTGGCATTCTGGATCACCCATTCTTACATTGTACTCAATTAGAAATGGTTCATTTTCAACTATCATTAAGCCAACGTACAGAAATCCTTTGTATTCTGAATTTAATTTTTTAAGTGCTTTTAAAGTAGGAAAAATAATTTTATCTATAATTTTTTTTTTCTAAGTTATCATTAATTAGTCTTGAAGGTGAATAGGCCCCCATGCCTCCTGTGTTTTTACCTTTGTCGCCTTCAAGAACTCTTTTATGATCTTGAGCAGTTCCAAAGTTTTGTATTGTTTTTCCATCGCTTATAACAAAAAAACTCATTTCTTCACCTTTCAAAAATTCCTCGATAAGAACATTTTCAGCTTTCCCAAACTTTCCTGCAAAAATTTCTTTAACAGCATTTAAGGATTGAGCTTCATTTTCACAAATGTAAACACCTTTTCCTGATGCAAGATTATCTGCTTTGATTACAATCGGATATTTTGATTGAATTAAATATTTTTTTGCTTCAATTTCATTTTGGAAAATTCCAAATTTAGCAGTTGGTATATTGAAATCTTTGCAAATTTTTTTTGTAAAGATTTTGGAACCTTCTAATTGTGAGGCAATTTTATTTGGACCAAAGACTTTAATTTTAAATTTTTCTAAATAGTCAACTATGCCATCCACTAATGGTTTTTCTGGTCCAACAATAACTAATTCAATTTTTTTTTCTAAAATAAAGTCTTTTAATTTCTCAAAATCATTTATATTTAAGTCTATGTTTGTAGCTATATTAGATGTGCCTGCATTTCCTGGAAAACAATAAATTTTTTTAACTTTTTTTGACTTTTTGATTGTATGACAAATAGCATGTTCTCTTCCACCACTTCCTATAATTCCTACATTCATGTATAAATATATAGACTAAAAATGAGTAAAAAATTAGCAAAATTAAAATATTTACCAAACAATTTTCAAATAGTTGAACCAGGAGATCACGTTGTCTGTGCCGTTTCAGGAAAAATAATTAAACTTGAAAATCTTAATTATTGGAGTGTTGATTTACAAGAGCCATATTATTCTTATATTGAGGCCCACCAAAAAAAAGAACATATAAAAAAAATATAATATTATTTCCATCGATTATGGGACCATATCCAATAATTTGGATCAGAAAGAATCATTTTTTCTAAAATTTCGTTTAATTGGCTTGTTATATTTTCAATAGTTTGTTCATCAGAAAAATAAATTGGTTTATGTATGGTCATTTTAAATTTTATACCCTCATATCTTTCAATGAATATTGGAACTATAGGTATTTTAAATTTTTTTACTAATTGTGCAGGTATAGTTGTGGTGAAAGCTTTTTCATTGAAAAAATTCGATTTTATTCCCTGAGAAACCCTTTGATCAATCATCAATGCAGTTGAATATCCCTCATAATTAAAATTTAATAATTGTTTTAGTCCCCCAATTCCTTTTTTAATTTGCGTTTTACAAATATATCTCTTCCTTATTTTTTCCATTACTAAATTCAAAAACATGTTATTCAAAGGTCTATAAATTGCAGCCAATTTTATCCCTGCCTTTTCAATTTGCATTGCCATTAATTCAAAATTACTAAAATGACCTGAAATAAATACAGCTTTTTGATTACTATTTTTTATATCTTCAAGTATTTCTTTCCCCACAATTTCTATATTATTTTGTAATTTATCATTTCTAAAATTTTTCATATACATGTATTCAGCAAAAACCCTTCCATAATTATTCCACATAGATTTTGTGATGTTTTTTAAATTTTTTTCATCTATTTTTGGAAAAGCTTTTTTAATATTTGAGTGAATTAATTTTTGTGATCTAAAAATTGGACCTATAAGTTGAAAAAACTTTCCACTGATAAATGATGCTAATTTCAAACCTAAAATCTTAAATATTAAAAAAAACAATACTATTAATATAAATTGTACAAAATATTTTAATTTATTCATAAAGCTTAGATAAGATATTTATTAGATCTTTTTCATTGGAAATTTCTAACTTTGATTTAATAAATTTAATTTCATTTAATTTTATATTGATTCTAAAAAAATCCTTTTCTGTAGTTAAAATTTTCAAATTATTATCTTTTGAGATTTTTAAAATATTTTTTAGATCCTTTTCCGAATAGTTGTAATGATCTGGAAATTCAATATCTTTATTTATAATCATTTTATTATTTTTTAACATTGATAAAAAGGTTTTATGATTTCCTATTCCAGAAAAAACTAGATATTTTTCATTTAGATCAAATTCTTTTATATTCATTGGAATATATTTTGCTTCGAAAATTTTTGCGTTTGAATTTGTTTCTAATATTTTTTCTCTAATATTTTTAATATTTTCCATATTTCCATTTAAAAATATATATTTATATTTTTTAATATTCTTAAAACTTTCTCTTAAAGGTCCTGAGGGCATAGTCAAACCATTGCCAATAAAGTTTAAATTATTAAAGCAAACAAAACTTAAATCATACTCAATAGATTTATCTTGAAGGCCATCATCAAAAATTGCCAACTCGTAATTTTCTTTAATTGCCTTTTTTAAAGAAAGTTCTCTTTTTGAAAAATTAAAAAGCTTTCCTTTATTTTCCAGGATTTTCTGTTCATCTTTTTGATCAGAATAATATTTTTTAATAAAACATGCTTTAATTTTATTCTTAAGTAGAATATCATAAATCATAAGACTTAATGAGGTTTTACCAGTGCCCCCCACATAAATATTTCCTATACAAATTGTTTTTATTTCTTTAAATTTTTTTTTTGAAACTATTAATAATTTTAGATTACTGAAAAATTGTAAAAAAAGTGATAGTGGCCATAAAATATAGGAAATAATGTTTGGTTTATTATAATCCCAAAATTTGGGTTTTTTTATTTTCATAACTAATTAATTGATTTAATTCTTTTAAAGTTTTTTTTAATATAATATTTCCTAATTTTCTAATTTTTATAACTTTTTTCATATTTTTTTTAAAGATTACTTGATTTGCAAATTCTTTGGGGGTGTTAATTTTTGATGAAATTTTTAATGAATTTAACAATTTGTAAATTTCAGTAAAATTTTCAACATAAGGGCCATGTAGAATTTTTGCACCATATCTTGCTGGTTCTAAAGGATTATGACCACCTCTTTTAAAAATAGATCCTCCAACAAATACTGTTGTTGCAAGTTTGTAAAATTTTTTAGACTCTCCGAAGGTGTCGACAATATATATGTCTATATTACCTAAACTTTTTTTGTTTTCACTATGGTTGATTGTTTTTAAACCAAGCTCGATTATATTATTTTTAATTTCATTAACACGGTGCACATGACGAGGAATTATTATTGTAATTAAATTTTTATATTTTTGTTTTAAAAGCAAATGTGTTTTAGCAGCAAATAATTCCTCATTTTCATGAGTACTTGCTGATACACAAACTTTATATTTACTAAATTTGATGTCAATTTTTTTATTAATATTTTCTTTTTCGTTATCAATAAATTTTAAATTTCCAATAGAATTGATTCGTTTTACACCAAGTTTTTTTAGATATTTTTGAGTTTCTCGATTTTGTGGATAAGAAAAATCTATATATTTAAAAATAGAAGATGAATAGTATTTAAATCTAAACCATCTTGTAAAAGTTTTTTTAGTTATTCTTGCGTTTAATAAAATTAATGGAATTTTTTTGAATTTTATTTCTCTGAACATACAGGGCCAAATTTCAGATTCTAAGAAAATTGCCACATGAGGTTTCCAGTAATTTAAAAAAATTTTTGAAAAAAAAATGTGGTCAATTGGAAAAAATTGATGAACTACTTTTTTGAATTTATATTTTTTTATAATTTTTGAAGAACTTAATGTGCTAGAAGTTATTAAAATTTGATTTATTGATTTGTCATTATCAAGTTTATTAATAATTGGGATGACGCTCATTATTTCACCAACACTAGCCCCATGAAACCATACTAGTTTTCCAGCATTTCTTTTTTTTGAAAAAGAGCAAAACTTTTCTTTAAATCTTAATACATCTTCTTTTCCTTTAAAAATTCTAAATAATATAATAAATGGAGATATTATTAATAAAAATGATAATGTAAGTTGATAGATAAAAAATAGCATTATTTTTGGATTTGTTTTTCATAAAAATTTTTATAAAGTTCAGAATTTTTAATCAGATCTTCATGTCTACCGTTTGCAACTATTTTTCCAGAATCAATCACATAAATATTATTAGAGTTTAATATTGTTGAAAGGCGATGAGCAATAACAATTGTAGTTCTATTTTTTGTTAAAATACTTAAAGCTTCTTGTATTTTTGACTCAGTCTCACTATCAAGAGATGATGTTGCCTCATCAAGGAGAATTATTGAGCTTTTTTTCATCATAGCTCTTGCAATTGAAATTCTTTGTTTTTCCCCTCCAGATAATCTTATTCCATTTTCTCCTATTATTGTGTCATATTTATTAGGTAATAAGTCAATGAATTCATCACAATAAGAGAGTTTAGCAACTTCTTTAATTTCATCATCCGTAGCATCGTCTTTTGCATATTTGATATTATTTCTAATTGTATCATCAAACAAAGTTGTTTCTTGGCTAACTAAAGAAATATTATTTCTGAGAGATTTAATTTTTGTTTTATAAATTGATTGATCATCAATTAAGATGTCACCTGACTCGATATCATAAAATCTTGGTATTAAATTTAGAATTGTAGATTTTCCAGACCCACTGTGTCCAACTAGAGAAGTCATTTTTCCACCTTCAAAATTTAAATTTATTTGATCAAGAACTTTATTTTCTTCCTCATTATATGAAAATTTGACATCTTTAAAATTTATATTCGCTTTATTTACATTAAGCACTTCCGATGATCCTAAATCATTAATCTTATTCTTATTATCAATTATAGGTAATATTCTTGAGGCCGCAGATAATCCTTGATTTAAAACCATATTCAAAGTTGATAAAGACCTGACTGGTTGATAGGCCAACATCATTGCAGCTAAAAAGGAAAAAAAATTGTTAATATCAAGTTTATTTTGAGCCATTAATTTACCAGAGTAGAAAATCAATATTGCAATCATAATACCTGTTAAAGTCTCCATTATCGGCGACATTCTAACAAATACGACTTGTATTTTTTTATTTTTATCTTTTAATTGCTCAAGGTAAAGGTTAGCTCTAGAATTTTCATAATTTTCTTTTTGAAAAATTTTTATTAATTTGTGATTTTTAAATAATTCAACCAAGTATGTTGTTAAATAACCAGACTTTTCTTGAGCTTGTGTTGTTACTTTACCAACTCTTTTACCAAGGCTTTTTGCTGAAAGTCCTGCCAAGGGAATCATGATTATTGAAATTAAAGCTAATTCCCAATTTTGAGTAAACATTACAAATAATAGACCAATTAAAGTTAATGAATCTTTGAATAAAGTAAGTAATGCGTGACTTAGTAAATTTGTTACATGAGTTACATCATAAGTTAAATTAGATATAAATTTTCCTGAATGTTTTTTATCAATTATTTGAGTATCTGCTAGAATTAGAGATTTAGTCATGTCAAATTGAAGTTTTTTCTTAACTTCCTCACCAACTCCTATCATAGTTGCTTTTGCAAAGTATAGAGATAGACCCTTAGTAGTAAATGCAATGATTATCAAGATTGGGATTAAAAATATAAGTGATTGATCTTTGTCAATAAATAATTTTTTTATAGCTGGGTCTAATAGCCATGCTATTGAGGAAGTACTGCCCGCAACTAAAATAGAAAAAAAAGCAGATATAAGGATTTTATCCAAATATTTCTTAGAATAATCTTTGTAAAGTCTCTTATAAATTTCAGATTTTTTCATTAAAAAAACTTGCCTATCGTAATATTAATTAAAATAATTAAACCAAAAAAATTATTACTTTTGAACAATCTAAAACATATACTTGGGTTATCTTTTTCAAATAATCTAATTTGATAGATAAATAGATGTGTTAATGGCACTAATAAAAATAAAAAATATATAAAATTAAAATTCATTAAATATCCACCAAGAATAAGACTAGAAATCAAAATTATATAACATATGAGTAAAAACAATTTTGCTTTACCTTTAAATTTGATTGAGGTTGATTTTAATCCAATAATTTCATCATCTTTTATATCTTGGTACCCATATATTGTGTCGTATCCGAGTGTCCAAAATATGGCTCCAAAATAAAATATTATTGGGATAAGATTTATTTCTTCTGAAATTGAAGTCCATCCTAGCACCAAACCATAATTAAATGTTATCCCTAAAAATAACTGTGGCCAATAAGTATACCTTTTCATCAAAGGGTAGGTGAATGCAAGTGGCATTGATACTAATGCTAGTAAAATTGTAAATAAATTAAAGTTCAGTAAGACTAACAATGCACAAAAACACAAAATAAGTGCGTAGACAAAAGCAAGTTGCCAAGAAATTTTACCAGAAGCTAATGGTCTATTTTTTGTTCTAGTAACTTTTTTATCAAATTCTTTATCTAATATATCATTTACAATACATCCAGCCGATCTCATCAATATTGATCCTAGTAAAAATAGTGCTAAGTAAAAAAAATAATTTCTTAAATCATTATTGAAATCGTAAATTAATGTTAACCCCCAAGCACAAGGCCAAAATAATAACATGTAACCAATAGGCTTTTTTAGCCTTGTAACTTCTATAAAAAGATTAAGTTGGTTCATAAATTTTACTTGTAAATAACAAAGGCAAGATTGATAATCAAACTGATTCGTATGAATATTGATTATACAGTAACAGCACTAATGTTTCCTGCAATTCCTCTTCTAATGAGTGTTTATAGCAACAGATTTCACTCACTAAGTAAGCTTATTAGAGAGTTACATGATGAACATGTTTATGAAAAACATATTCCACCAGAGTGGAAAAAGCAGTTTATAAATTTAAGTGGAAGAATAAATTTATTGAGATGGACGATAATGTTTGCTGCATTTGGTTTTTTATTCAATATGTTAACAGTGCTTGGTCTTTATTTAAATGAAGTTTTTATTGCTCGATTAATTTTTGGTTCATGCTGTTTATCTATGATTATATCCATCTTATTTTTTATCAGGGAGATTCACATATCTACCAATGCTTTAAAACTTCATATGTCAGATATGGATGTTAATGTTGATTAAGGAATAATAACTGCTGGTCCTAAAATTTTTCTTCCTTCTAAATCTTGATGTGCTTTAACAATTTCAGTCAAAGGATATTTCTTAAAGATATCTAATTTAAATTTTTTAGTTATAAACATCTCAAATACTTTTTTTGCAGCCTCATCTAATTCTTCTCTTGTTGTTGTGTAATGAGCAATACTAGGTCTAGTTAAATATAATCCTTTTGGTGCTAAAGATTTTCCAACATTACATGGCTCTATTGGACCAGATGCATTTCCAAAAGAAACCATCATTCCTCTTACTTTTAAACATTCTATTGAACTATCGAAGGTTTTTTTTCCAACACCATCATAAACCACAGGAACACCAACTCCATTAGTTATTTCCTTAACTTTTTCAGCAAAGTTTTCTTTTGAATAATTAATTACATAATCACAACCATTTACTTTTGCTATTTCTATTTTTTCATCAGATCCAACTGTTCCAATTACTCTGCATCCTAAACTTTTTGCCCACTGACAAAATATTTGTCCAACACCACCTGCTGCAGCGTGAAACAATATAGTTTCACCAGATTTTACTGGATATGTTTTATGGAGAAGATAAAAAACTGTGAAACCTTTTGTCATTAAGGTCACAACATTTTCTAATTCAATTTCATTTGGAACTTTGACTAATTTTTTTGTAGGGAAAATTCTGTGCGTTGCGTATGAACCAATTGGCATTGAAGCATAAGCTACTTTATCACCAATTTTAAAATCTTTTACATTTGGTCCAATATTTTCAATTACTCCTGCACCTTCAATTCCAATATTTGATGGTAATTCAACTGGGTACAGACCTGATCTATGATAAGTATCAATATAATTTAACCCAATAGCTTTGTTCTGAATTAAAACTTCACCAGATTTTGGTTCACCTAATTTAATATCTTTTAGCTCTAGAACCTCAGGACCACCATTTTTTGATATTGTTACTGCTTTCATTTTACAAATGTACCATTATGATAATCTTGAACAGCTTGCAAGATTTCAGCCTTTGTATTCATAACAAAGGGCCCACCTCTTGCGATTTCCTCATTAATTGGTTTGCCTGATATAACTAGAAATTTTGCTTTTGTTTTTGCTTTTATTTTTAATTCTTCACCTTTTGTAAGTAATATTAAAGTACTATCTTTAACATTATCATGTTTTTTAGAGCCAATTTCTATTTCACCATTAATTAAATAAACAAAAGTATTATGTGTAGATGGTAAATTAAAATTAAATTCTTTATCTTTATTTAATTCAACATCAAAATATATAGGCTCAACGTTGTGTCTTTTTACAGGACCTTCTGCTTTTTCAAATTTACCAGCTATGACTTTTACTTGTTTATCTTTATCTTGATGCACACTCATTTTGTCAGCATCAATATAAATATATTCTGGTTTGCTCATTTTTAATTTTGCTGGCATATTAATCCACAATTGAAATCCATGAAGTTTTCCTTCCTTCATTGCAGGCATTTCAGAGTGAATTATTCCGCTCCCAGTCTTCATCCATTGAACATCTCCTGCTGTCATTCTTCCTTCACCACCAGTGCTATCTTTATGTTCAAAATCACCTGCCAACATATAAGTAACAGTTTCAATTCCTCTGTGTGGATGTGGAGGAAAACCAGCAATATAATCCTCGCTATTTTCTGAACCAAATTCATCTAGCATTAAAAAAGGATCAAAATAATTTGGTTCAACACCAATACTTCTTTTTAATTTTACTCCTGCACCATCAGATGCTGGAATTGGATCGATAATTTTATCAACTTCAATTGTCATATGTCTTTAGAGTAATTATTAAATCTAAATTTTCAATGTTACTTTTTGTTATGTGAACCATCACAAAAGGGTTGATTGTTTGTTTGTTTACAAGCACAAAAAAACATTTTTTTTGTCGACTCAGCTTTATAGACAAATGGATTAAATTCAGTGCCTTTATGTGAGCCATCACAGAAAGGTTGTTTAGAACTTTTACCACAGCTACACCAATAATAAGATTTACCTTGTTCAACATCCACTGCGATTGCACTTTCACCAGCTCTTTGTCCTTTATTCATTTTATCGCCACTTTTAATTTAAATTAAATCGATAAGTTCACTTAAATTTTTGACTTGATTATCGGGTTTGTAATCAAGATTGTCAAAGATATTATTATTACGGTTTACCCAAATAGAGGTATAACCATAATTTCCTCCCCCTGAAACATCCCATGTGTTTGCACTTAAGAAAGCAATTTCATTACTTTTGATTTTGTATTTTTTAATAGGCAAGTCATAAACTTTTGAGTCTGGTTTATAAATTCCAACTTCTTCTATTGAAAATAGATCATCGAACAGTTTATCTAAATTATTACTTTCGACTAACTCTTTTAAAAGTGATGGAGTTCCATTTGAAAGTATAGCTAATTTAAAATTTTTTTCTTTTAATTTTTTAAGGGTTTCTGGAACCTCCTTAAAAGGTGAAAGAACTTTATACAAATTCAATAATTCATTTTTCATTGAAGTGTCTATATTAAAGGTCTTCATTGATTTATCTAAGCTGTCTTCAGTAATTTGCCAAAAGTCTTTATGTCTTTTCATTAAACTTCT
>MDTB01169105.1_pt1 | contig 26817 bp, 30 predicted proteins | sample 811161 | NCBI WGS metagenome assembly MDTB01 (sample SAMN05326650, study PRJNA326480) | marine metagenome | isolation source: seawater | place: Mediterranean Sea | collected 2009 | reverse complement strand
GATTTTTTTACAAGAATTCATTATTTATATTTGTTAATTTCACTACTTAATAGTATCATCTACGCTAAATTATAATATATCGATGTTCAAGAGGTAACAATGAATAAACTTAGATCCGCAAAAGAAATCCAGAAAGACTGGGATACCAATCCTAGATGGAAGAATGTTAAAAGAGACTATACTGCTGAAGAAGTAGTTAGATGTAGTGGAAGTGTTCAAATTGAACATAGTCTTGCTAAACAAGGGGCTGAAAAATTATGGAACTCCATAAATAAAGAAGATTTTGTTAATGCTTTAGGAGCGCTGACGGGAAATCAAGCGATGCAGCAAGCTAAGGCAGGTCTAAAAGCTATATATTTGTCAGGGTGGCAAGTAGCAGGTGATGCTAACACTGGAATGCAAATGTATCCAGATCAGTCGTTATACCCTGTTGATAGTGTGCCAAGTGTAGTAAAAAGAATAAATAATTCTCTCAGAAGAGCAGATCAATTAAATGTTGCTGAAGGTAATGAATTAATTGATTATATGTTACCAATTGTTGCTGACGCAGAAGCAGGATTTGGCGGTGTTCTAAATGCATTTGAATTAATGAAAGCAATGATCGAGGCTGGAGCTGCTGGTGTACATTTTGAGGATCAATTAGCCTCTGCAAAAAAATGTGGACATATGGGAGGAAAAGTTTTGGTACCTACTCAAGAAGCAGTTCAAAAATTAGCTGCTGCTAGATTAGCTGCAGACGTATCTGGAACATCAACTGTGTTGTTGGCAAGAACTGATGCTGAGGCAGCAAATTTATTAACCAGTGATATAGACTCAAGAGATAAAGAATTTTGTACAGGTGATAGAACGGCAGAAGGTTTTTATAGAGTTAAAAATGGTATTGATCAAGCCATATCACGTGGCTTAGCATACGCTCCTTACGCTGATTTAGTATGGTGTGAAACAGGGGTTCCAGATTTAGCATTTGCGAAAAAATTTGCAGAAGCACTCAAGAAAGAGCACCCAGAACAACTATTAGCTTATAATTGTTCACCATCATTTAATTGGAAGAAAAAACTCGATGACTCGCAAATTGCCAAATTCCAAAAAGAACTAGGCGCGATGGGTTATAAGTTTCAATTTATAACTCTTGCTGGTTTTCATGCCCTCAATCATAGTATGTTTACTCTAGCTAAAGGATATAATGAAAAACAAATGAGCGCTTACGTTGAACTTCAGGAGGCTGAATTTGCTTCTGAAAAAGACGGATATACTGCAACTAAGCATCAAAGAGAAGTTGGCACAGGTTATTTTGATACAGTCACTCAAGTTATACAAGGTGGCACATCTTCAACTACAGCTTTAACAGGTTCAACAGAAGAAGAACAGTTTGACGAAAAATAATATTATTTCTATCATAAAGAATTTGAAAATATGATTAAATTTACCGTGCCTAAAGATGGGGAAATTATATCGTTTGATAATGAAACGATTAAGACCCCAGATAAACCCATAATACCCTATATAATTGGTGATGGAATTGGAATTGATGTCACACCTGTTATGAAAAGGGTTCTAAATTATGCTATTGGTAAAGCATATGGTGTCTCTAAAGAAATTAAATGGATGGAGATATATGCTGGACGTCAGGCTCAAGAAATTTGTGGTGATTTACTTCCTCAAGAAACAATTGATGCAATGAAAAAGTACAGAGTTTCAATTAAAGGCCCACTTACTACGCCAATTGGAAATGGATTTAAGTCTATCAATGTAGATATTAGACAGAAACTTGATCTTTTTGCATGTGTGAGGCCAATAAGATATTTTCCTGGTACATCTAGCCCTATGATTGAGTCTAATTTAACTGATATGGTTGTATTCCGAGAAAATACTGAAGACTTATATACTGGTATAGAGTGGAAACCGGACTCTGAAGGTGCAAAAAAAATTATTGAATTTATTAAAAATGAACTTGGTGATTCACCTTTTAGGTTTGAAGATAATTGTGGGATAGGAATTAAACCAGTTTCTAAAGAAGGTTCAGAGAGACTTATAGAGATGGCTATCGATTTTGCATTAAAAGAACAAAAAGATTTTCTTACGATAGTTCATAAAGGCAACATAATGAAATATACTGAAGGTGCATTCAGAGATTGGGCTTATGGATTAGTAAAGAATAAATATAATGGCTCTCTTAATGATGATGGCACTTATTCAGTTACAGATTCGAAAACAAACCATAAATTGATAGTTAAAGATTGTATTGCTGATAACTTTCTACAGCAAATAATTTTAGTTCCTGAGCAACATGAAGTTATTGCTACACTTAATTTGAATGGAGATTATATTTCTGATGCCCTCGCAGCACAAGTTGGTGGCATAGGTATAGCTCCTGGTGCAAATGTTGGAAAAGGTTTTGCAGTATTTGAAGCAACACATGGTTCTGCTGAATCTTTTGCTGGAAAAAATAGAGTTAATCCTGGTTCTATAATATTATCTGGTGAAATGTTACTTAGGTATATAGGCTGGAATGAAGCAGCAGATTATGTTCTTAAAGGTGTTATTGGTGCAATTCAAAAAAAACAACTGACGTTTGACCTGGCAAGAGCACGTGCAGGTAAAAAATTTATAAGACCTAGATCAAAAGAAAAACATACGGCAGAGGAAGTTAAAGAAGAACTATTAAGGCTCGTTCCTGGAGCAACGCTTGTGAGTACAGAAGGCTTTGGCGATGCAGTGATAGACAATATGTGATTATTTGTCTCGGAATATAATCCGGCCTTTAGACAAATCATATGGGGTTAATGCAACCATCACTTTGTCGCCTCTCAGAATTCTAATATAATGTTTTCTGATTTTCCCAGATATATGAGCTGTAACTATGTGACCATTCTCAAGCTCTACCCTAAACATTGTATTAGGTAAGGTTTCTATCACCTTTCCAGCCATTTCTATCTGTTCATCTTTTGACATAAATTATATAAGATTGTAAATTTAGAAGTGAATATATTATAACAAAAATTAGCAAATAGTGTATGAATATAAATATTAGAGAAATTCAATCAAACAACTTTAAAATTATGAATTTTCATCATCTAATGCAAATTTACGAGAATAATTATCGTTTATTTAAGAGTGTTAGAGGGTTATTGTCTAATAAAAGTGTTCTCTCTACCATAGTTATAAATAGTAACGTAATGCAGTATGAGCCAATTACGCAATCAAAATATACTGATATTTTCAAATTTTATTATAAATACAAACCTTCGCCATCAAGTAACACTAATTACTCAATAAAACCCCATATAATTTTCACATTATATAAAGACGCCAAACTATTAGAGGCTAAATCGATAGGCCAGCATAGAGATTTTGATAGCAACATAGATGCCAAAATTAAAATTAATCTAAATGTTTATTTTTGGCTAAAAAGAATATTAAATAATAACGCTATTTATCAATAACTTAAATACTATTTCTGAAATAATAACTATGACTTTATCTTAGGTCTAACCTTGAAAAAGGCAAGGGTATGCCATACCATTGAATAAAGGGGTAATTATCAACTTATATTACGGAGAAGTTAAGATGAAATTATCAGCAAAAGGAAGATACGCAATAAAGGCGATGATCAATATTGCGCTTAATAAAACAACAGCACCAAAGACGTTACTACAAATATCAAAGCATCAAGGGATTTCTTTGTCCTATCTTGAGCAACTATTTGCATTATTACGTAAAAACAACCTAGTATCTGGTGTTAGAGGACCTGGCGGAGGATATAGACTGTCCGAAGACCCAGAAAACATAACAATTGCTCAGATTATCAAAGCAATCAGCTCAGAAAATCATATAGAGATTGCATCTGAAAAGAAAGATGAGGTGATTTGGGATAAATTCAGTGCTAAACTGTGCACATATTTGGAATCTGTTACATTAGGTAGCCTTATTAACGAGAATAGCTCAGAAAATGAGGAAAATCGGGAGTCTCTCGAAAATGTTCCAGTAGAAAAGACTAAATGGAATGTGGTTTAACCGGAGAATATAAATGGCATATAGTGACAAAGTATTGGATCATTATGAAAACCCTAGAAATGTAGGTACATTTGACAAAGAAGACACAACTGTTGGCACAGGTATGGTGGGTGCTCCAGCGTGCGGTGATGTCATGAAACTACAAATCAAAGTTAATAATGATGGTGTAATAGAAGACGCTAAATTTAAGACATATGGCTGTGGTTCAGCTATAGCTTCGAGCTCACTTTTAACAGAATGGGTTAAAGGCAAATCTCTTACCGAAGCATCATTGATTAAAAATTCAGATATTGCTGAGGAGCTTGCTCTTCCGCCTGTTAAAATACATTGTTCAGTTCTAGCTGAAGATGCGATAACAGCAGCAATTGAAGATTACAAAAAGAAAGCAAATAAGTAGTTATTTATTGAAAATAGCAGGTTTATTTGCCTATAATGTAACTAAGTTAACTTAGGAGACTATAGATATGGGAACAACACCTAAAACTATGTGTACAAATGTTGGCGGTATGGAACGTATGTTGAGAGTTGTTGCAGGTATAGCAATACTGTACTTTACAATGGCAGGCATGATTCCAATGCCGTGGGGATTAATTGGTATAGTGCCAATTCTAACTGGAGCTCTGGGCTGGTGCCCACTGTATATTCCATTTGGAATTAGTACAATGAAAAATCAATAAAATAGTTTGTACAAACTAATATAAAAGAGACGCAGTATCGCGTCTCTTTTTTTATTTATTAATTATGAGAAAAAAATATAATATTAAACCTTATTATTGGGATAACGCAAAAAAGTTCCTAAAAAAAAATGATGCAATATTAAAAAAAGTTATAGAAGAAGCAGACAATGAAAATTTTCTAACAATTAACTCTACACCTTTCCAAACACTAGCAAATGCAATAATTGGTCAACAAATATCTGTTGCTGCTGCTTCAAGTGTATTAAAGAAACTAAAATCAAAGATTAATGGGTTTAGTCCAAGTAAAATAAATAATGCTAGTACAGCCGTTCTAAAGAATTCAGGTTTATCAAGACAAAAAGTTGAATATATTAAATTATTAGCTCAAAAGTTTATAGATGAACCAATTTACTTTTATGGACTTAAAAAATTAAGCGACAAAGAAATAATAGAAAATTTGTGTAGACTAAAAGGGATTGGAGAATGGACTGCTCAGATGTATTTAATATTTCAGCTAAACAGACCAGATATTTTACCTACTGCAGATATTGGTTTTATTAATAGTGCCTATAGAATATATAATATTAAAGAACCTAAACTAAAAAATCTTTTAATTCATTCTAGAAAATGGGGACAATACAAAACAGTGGCTGTATGGTATATTTGGAGAATAATTGACCCAGAAGTTGTTCAATATTAGTTCTTATGAAAGAGGATAAAACAAAAGAAGAATTGAGATCCCTTATTGAGCAAGGTAAGGAACTAGGATATATTCTTACCAGTTCTCTCAATAATGTTATTTCTACTTATACATTAGCAGATCAAAATTATGTGAAACAGAGTTTGGAAAAATTGCAAATTCAGATTATTGACTCTGAGGAATTGTATGATGAATATAAATACTTATCTGGTGAAGAAGCAATTAAAATACTTCAAAGTCTAAGTGATGGATCACATAAAGCATTTATAAAAGACCCTAAAGGAAAAAAGTAAATATAACAAACAACGTGGAGGCGGAGGGAATCGAACCCTCGTCCGAGAGCACTCGGCCCTTGGTACTACATGTTTAGTTTGTCTTTATTTTAATTATCAAGCTGATGACAAACAACCTACTCAATAACTGTCTTGTTTTGATTTAACAGCATAGTAACAAGAATATATACTGCGGTCTTATCATTATGACTTCAGGACAGAGCATATAAGCCTACTCTGAGTGAAGCTAGCGGCAGTTAGGCTGCTAGGGCTAAAGGTTTATTTTCAGCTTTTATAGTTTTTCAGCAGATTTACGAGTTACTGAAAGCTCGACATGCACCTCAGGTGTTGCAACCCACGTCGAAGCCAGGTCGCCCCCTAAAATTGTTTAGTCATATTATATTCAATATCATGTATAAGCAATATGCAATATTAATATTTGTGAAATTATATTAATATATAGGAAATATATGTCTCAAAATTATCACATATTACTAGATAAGCTGCTCAGAAAAGATAGTAATCTCTATAGGATACAGAAAAACAGCTCAAAAACAGTAGCTCACTATCAATATTTATATAAGGTCTATTATAATAGAGATTTGTCTAATGATGAGTATAAAAAAGTTTGTGCTCTATTAAATTGTCAGGCTACCTTTAGTGACAATGATATTGTAGAAACAGATATATTAGTCTCAAGCAGAGCTTCAAATTTGTCTCCATGGGGTGATAAGGCAAAACAAATTATTATACATTGCGGATTTAATGATAGTTTTAAGATAGAACAAATTAGACTATATCGATTAAATGATAAAAAAACCTACAATTTGGTATTTAAAAACAGAAATCTAATTTACGATAAGATGACTCAAAATATATTTTGTAAAAGAAATGCAGTCAAGTCTTATTTATATAATGAAAAAATAATAAAAAGCTTTGATAATAATTATGAAATACTACTTTCTAAAATAAAGACTTATAATTCAAGGATGGGTCTTGCTTTGAGTGATTTAGAGATTACATATTTAAAAGATATATTTAAGAAACTCAAAAGAAATCCGAATGATATCGAGCTAATGATGTTTGCACAGATTAATTCTGAACATTGTAGACATAAGTTATTTAATTCAAGCATTATAGAAAAAAATAAACAAAAAGACTCATCACTATTCAAATTAATTAAAAATACATATAGACCATCTAATAAAAATATTGTTTCAGCTTATACAGATAATTGTTCAATAATTAAGTCAAATAATTTGAAATTTTTACATGTGGATATTAATAGAAAATATAAATCTACGAAAGAAAATGGTTACTATATTATTAAAGCTGAAACACATAATCATCCTACCGCAATTGCTCCTCATGCTGGAGCAGCAACTGGATCTGGAGGTGAGTTAAGGGATGAGGGTGCAACTGGAAGAGGATCTATACCAAAAGTTGGTTTCACGGGCTATACTTTATCTAATTTATCTATTCCTTTTAATATTAATAAATGGGAAAAAATATCTATAGGTAAACCGGAAAGAATTAAATCTTCTTTAGAGATAATAATTAAAGCTCCAATTGGCGCCGCTTCTTATAATAATGAATTTGGTAGACCAAATATTTTTGGTTATTTTAGAACATGCGAGTTTAATGTAACAAGTTGTAAAAGCATTGGTTATCACAAACCTATCATGATTGCCGGTGGGGTTGGCGGTATACGAAAAAGTCATTTAAATAAGAAAAAACTAAATGATGGTGATTTAATAATAATCCTGGGTGGCCCATCTTATCTAATTGGTATTGGTGGTGGTGCTGCATCATCTCTAGACTCTGGAATAAGTAGCGAGGATTTAGATTTTTCTTCTGTTCAAAGAGATAATCCTGAAATTCAAAGACGTTGCCAAGAAGTAATTAATCAATGTATAGCGCTAGACACCAAGAATCCAATAGCGAGTATACATGATATCGGGGCAGGTGGCCTAAGTAATGCAGTTCCTGAGATTGTTAATGAATCTAATAAAGGTGCAGTAATAATGATGTCAAACATTCAATTAGGACAAGAATCAATGACTCCCTTAGAGATATGGTGTAATGAATCGCAGGAACGTTATGTAATAATTCTAAAGAATAAAGATAAAAAGATCTTTGAATCCATTTGTATTAGAGAAAATTGTCCATTCTCGATTATTGGCAGGGGGACAAATAAAAGAAGTCTTTCAGTTTATGATCTTGATGATAAGACTAAAATCATCGACTTGCCAATGCAATATTTACTTGGTAAACCTCCAATTAAACCAATAACAATTAAAGGTTATCAAAATATGCATGATTATAAGGAATATAATTATGGAAAGTTTGATGATTGTGTAAAAAATGTTTTGATGATTCCAGCGGTATCAGATAAGAGTTTTCTTATAACAATAGGTGATCGTTCTGTCACTGGACTAGTTGCAAGGGATCAAATGATTGGCCATAATCAAGTGCCCGTTTCAAATATAGGAATCACGATGTCTGATATAGGATCAAAGAACGGACAAGTAATTACTATGGGCGAGAGACCATCTATTGCAATTAGTAACCCAGAAGCATCTGTTGAAATTGCATTTGGCGAGATAATCACTAATATTTCTTGTGCTTATATAAAAAATCTATCCAACATTGTATTATCTGCGAATTGGATGGCATCTTCTAAAAACCAAAATGAAATTGAAGGTTTATATTCCGCAGTAAAAAAAATCAGCAGCTTATGCATAGCTAATAATATCACAATACCAGTTGGAAAAGATTCATTGTCAATGAATACATCTTGGAATAAAAAACAAAAAACCTATGAAGTTGAAAGCCCTGTAAGCTTAGTGATCTCAGCTTTTAGCACAATAGACGATGTTAATGAGTATGTTACACCTGCCCTACAAGGTCACGGAGAACTCTTTTTAATTGATTTAGGAGATGGAAGGGACCGTTTGGGCGGGTCTGCATTACATCAAGTTCATCAAATTATTGACCCAGATGTTCCTAGAATAGATAAATCATCGGATATTTCTTTATTTTTTTATTTTATTCAAAAATTATTAAAAGAAAAAGTTATATCAGCATATCACGATAAGTCTGATGGCGGCTTGTTCACTACCTTATCAGAGATGGCATTTGCGGGTAATATATCTGTAGAACTCAATAAAAGCCTAGAAAGATATTTTAATGAATCAAAACTTATTAAATTTCTTTTCAATGAAGAATTAGGCGCTGTAGTTGAAGTTCAAAAATCAAATATTGATAAATTTTATAAGCTTGCAATAAAACATAATATTGAACATCTAATAATACCTCTTGGAAAATCAAAGAAAGAATCTATGCCCATGCTAAGAATTAAAACTTTTAAAAATATTTTTTATTCCATATCTACATTAAGAAAATATTGGAGTAAGCTTTCATTTGATATTCAAAGTATAAGAGATAATCCTATACTAGCTAAACAAGAATATCTTTGTAAAATAAATTCACACAAAAGGAATATTATTCCTAAAGACAAAGTGTCTTTTTCTGATAAAAGTATAAAAATTAAAAAAAACAAACACGGATTCAGACCAAAGATTGCTATTCTTAGAGAACAAGGTATTAATGGTCATAAAGAAATGGCATATTCATTCATGATGTCAGGTTTTGAGGCACATGATATTCATGTTAACGATATTCTAGACAATAATATTGATATAAATAAATTTGAAGGTCTAGTAGCGTGTGGTGGATTTTCATATGGTGATGTTTTAGGAGCGGGTAAGGGATGGGCAAGTAGGATATTATATAATGAGAAACTTAAAGATAAATTAGCTATCTTTTTTAACAATAGATACAAATTTGGACTTGGTGTATGTAATGGCTGCCAAATGTTTTCACAATTAAAATCTATAATTCCTGGTTCATCATACTGGCCTTCATTTGTATCAAACGCATCTAATCAATTTGAAGCTCGACTCTCAAGAATTAGAGTCAGCAAATCAAAATCAATATTTTTTCATGAGATGGAGAAGTCAATTTTACCTATTATTGTATCTCATGGCGAGGGGAGAGCTGTCTTTAAAAATAAAAAAGATAGTAAAAATGGTATAATTAATTATGTTGATTCAGCTAATACTAATACAATGAAGTATCCATATAATCCAAATGGATCAGAAAATGGAGCGAATGGGTTCACTAACGAAGACGGGAGGATAACAATATTAATGCCACACCCAGAGCGATTATTTTCACTGAATCAATATTCCTATAGGCCTAATGATTGGATTATATCACCGTGGGCAAAATTTTTTATAAATGCAAGAAACTGGGTTAAATAAATGTCAAAAAAATACAATCTTGATAAAGAAAGCGCGGTAACAGATGAAAAAATTTTTATAAATAGAAGAAAAATTATGGCTTCTGTTTTTAGTTTTCCATTTATTTTCAATACAAATATGTTATCTGCATCTACAAAAAGACTGACTTTCAGAAAAGATCTTGAATACAGTACAAATGAACAAACTAATACTTTAAAACAAATTTCATCATACAATAACTTTTATGAGCTCGGAACTGGTAAAAGGGACCCCATGTTGAATGCTGATAAACTCAAATCAGACAATTGGAAATTGACTATCGATGGTCTCGTTGAAAATCCATTTGTTTTAGATTCTGATAATCTGATAAATAAATTTCCATTAGAAGAAAGAATCTATCGTCTTAGATGTGTCGAAGCTTGGTCAATGGTTGTGCCATGGATAGGGTTTGAGCTTAAAAATATAGTTAATATGGCGAAGCCGCTCCATAATGCAAAATATGTGGCATTTGAGTCAATACTCGATAGAGAAAATTTACCTGGGCAAAAGAGAAATATTTTAAATTGGCCTTATAAAGAAGGCTTACGCATTGACGAGGCAGTTAATCCACTATCACTTATTGCTGTAGGTTTATATGGTAAAGTTTTACCGAATCAAAATGGGTCGCCAGTTAGACTGATAGTCCCCTGGAAATATGGTTTTAAAAGCATTAAATCTATTGTTCGAATTTCTTTTGTTGACAAAGAACCTATTTGTACATGGAATGAACAAACACCAAATGAGTATGGTTTTTATTCTAATGTAAATCCGTATGTTGATCATCCAAGATGGAGTCAAAAGAGGGAAAGACGAATAGGTGAATTTAGAAAGCGAGACACATTGCTTTTTAATGGTTATGGAGAATTTGTTAGTAATTTATATTCGGGTATGGATTTGGAAAAAAACTTCTAGGAACAAACTATATTGAAAAAAAAATTTACATATTTTATTTTCTTGTCTCCCATTTTATATATAATTTATCAAATTTCATTCAATTTAAATATTATTAATCCACTATCATATATTATTATTTCAACAGGCTATATTTCATTAAGTTTAATTATTTTTGTTTTATCCCTCCCAATCATGAATAATTTAATAGATTATCTTGATAGAAGATCACTTGGTTTTGTCACTTTCTTTTATGCTTTAGTTCATTTTTTATTTTATATAATTGACAATTCAGCAAACTTAAAGTACATCATTGATGATTTGATTGAACTAAAATTTATTCAATTTGGATATTTAGCTCTCATTTTATTCTTACCTTTATTATTTACATCAACTGATAGATTGAAAAAAAAACTTGGAAAGAAGTGGATTGCCATTCACCGTTTATTATATTTAATTTTATTATTCTCTATTATCCATTATTATCTAGTTATTAAGGCAGATTATTTAATATTTGCTTTATATTTAGTAATAATAGCTTTAGTATTTTTGATTAAGTTTGGGATGATTAAAAAATGAATAGAAGAGAGTTTTTACAGTTTTTGACTGCTGGCTATATGGCCGGCCTAGTTAAACCATTGCATGGCTCTACAAGAGTTAATTATAATATTAAACCATTTGGTAATTTGAGGTTAATACATCTAACGGATACTCATGCACAATTGGATCCGATGTATTTTAGAGAGCCAAACTACAACTTAGGCGTAGGAAAAAATAAAAATATGCCGCCACATCTAGTTGGTAAAAAACTATTAGATTATTATTCGATTAATTCTGATTTGATAAAATATGCATATACTCATTTGAATTTTAATGAGCATGCTAAAGTCTTCGGCAAGTTTGGCGGTTATGCTTATCTTAAAACGATAGTAGATATTTTAAAAGATGCTGCGAATAATAATTCTCTTTTGCTTGATGGAGGAGATACATGGCAAGGCAGTGGCCTATCATTATTAGAGAATGGAAAAGATATGGTTGAAGCATCTAATATACTTGGTGTCGATGTAATGACGGGACATTGGGAATTCACCTATGGAGAAAAAATATTTTTAGATAATTTACGTAATTTTAATGGTGACTTTGTAGCTCAAAATATTTCTTTAACCGAAGAAGCTATATTTGATGGCATGGAACCTATAGATGAATCCAATCATTTTCAAAAACCATATGTTATTAAAAAAATTAATAACTTAAGAGTTGCGGTTATTGGACAAGCTTTTCCATATACACCCATTGCTAATCCAAAAAGATTTGTACCTAATTTAACATTTGGTATACGTGATGCTGAATTACAAGGATTAATTGATAAAATTAAACAAAATGACAATCCATCCTTAATTATACTTTTATCTCATAATGGTGTTGATGTTGATAAAAAAATGGCATCGAAAGTATCTGGCATAGATATTATCTTGGGTGGACATACACATGATGTTTTACCAAAACCGATAATAATATCAAATAGAAACTCTAAAACACTTGTTATTAATTCTGGATGCAATGGTAAATTTATTTCTATGTTAGATTTAAATGTTAAAGAATCCGCCTTTGAATATAAATATAAACTGTTACCTATATTGTCTAATCACATTAATCCATCTATAAAAATGAACAAATTTATTAGTAATATCAAAAAGCCACATTTGTCTCATCTCAATGAAATTATCGGTAAATCTAGTCTTGATTTATATCGTAGAGGAAATTTTAATGGCTCCTTTGATAATTTAATTTGTGATTCTATGTCTAATATTCTTGATTCTGAAATATGTCTTTCTCCTGGGTTTAGGTGGGGCCCAACATTGTTGGCTAATGAAAATATCACAATGGCAGATATATATAATCATACTGCTATTACTTATCCAAATGTTTATCGAAGAGAAATGTCCGGAGAGATGATTAAAAATATACTTGAAGATGTGGCTGACAATATATTCAATCCTGATCCATATTATCAGCAAGGCGGTGATATGGTTAGAACTACCGGGTTAAGTTATGAGATTACACCCAGAAATAGCATAAATAATAGAATAAAAAATGTACGGACAAATAACGGTAAATTACTGATAAGTAACAAAAATTACGTAGTAAGTGGCTGGGCAAGTGTCAATTCTGAGGAAACAGGGCGCCCCATATGGGATGTAACAAAAGAATACTTGAGTAATATTAAATATTATGACTTAAATCAAGTAAGACAGCCCAAAATATTAAAGGAAAATGATAATTTTGGCATAGAAACTTAGTTACAAGAATTTGATAAAATGCTAAAATTTCATTTGGATTTATGTTGCATTTATTGCAAAAGGAGAGCATATGTTTGATGTAGATATGAAAATTGCTGGCTTTGATGATGAGCTAAATGACTCAATTAAAAAAGAAATAGTCCGACAGGAAGAACATGTAGAGCTTATAGCTTCAGAGAATTACGCGAGCCCAAGAGTTTTAGAAGCTCAGGGTTCTGTTTTGACGAATAAATATGCAGAAGGCTATCCATATAAAAGATATTATGGTGGCTGTGAAAATGTGGATGTAGCTGAACAACTTGCTATTGATAGATTAAAAGAATTATATAGTTGTGATTATGCAAATGTACAGCCTCATTCCGGTTCTCAGGCAAATGCTGCTGTGTACCTTGCTTTATTAAATGCTGGTGACACAATACTGGGAATGAGTCTTGATGCTGGTGGTCATTTAACACATGGCTCTAAGGTGAACTTTTCAGGAAAATTATTCAATGCTGTACAATACGGTATTGATGACAATGGAATGCTTGATTATGATGAAATTGAAAAATTAGCAATTGAACATAAACCTAAAATGTTGATAGGTGGATTTTCTGCGTATTCTCAAGTTATAGACTGGGAGAGAATGTCCAAGATAGCGAAACAAGTCAATGCTTATTTTCTTGTTGATATGGCGCATGTATCGGGTCTAGTCGCTGGTGGAGTATACCCTTCTCCAGTACCGTACGCAGATGTCGTAACTTCTACTACTCATAAGACTTTAAGAGGGCCTAGAGGTGGAATTATTATCTGTAAGTCTAATCCTGAGCTGGAAAAGAAATTTAACTCACTAGTTTTCCCTGGCACACAAGGTGGCCCGTTGATGCATGTTATTGCTGCTAAAGCAGTAGCTTTTAAAGAAGCTTTAGAGCCTGCTTTTAAAACTTATATGAAACAAGTTGTAACTAATGCAGATATGCTAGCAAAAACTATAATTGAGAGAGGTTATGATATCGTGTCAGGTGGAACAAAAAACCATTTAATGTTAGTTAGTTTGGTCAAACAAGGGCTTACTGGTAAAGCAGCTGATGCTGCATTGCATAAAGCTAATATTACAGTTAACAAAAACTCAGTTCCAAACGATCCACAAAGTCCATTTGTAACTAGTGGTATAAGATTGGGAACGGCTGCAATTACCACACGAGGTTTTAAAGAAGCAGAAACCAAAGTGCTAGGTAATCTAATTTGTGATGTTCTAGATGATATTGATGATGAATCGAAGATAGAATCGGTTAGAGAGAAAGTACTCAATCTAACATCGCAATATCCTGTTTACTCTGCTAATAAAAAAGCTGTAGCGTAAGAGGTACTATGATATGCGCTGTCCTTTTTGTGGAGAGCCTGAAACAAAAGTAATCGATTCAAGGCTTAGCATCGATACCAACGCTATCAAACGTAGACGTGAATGTAATTCTTGCGGGAAGCGTTTTAATACATCTGAACAAGTTGATTTGACGTATCCCCGAGTTATTAAATCTAATGGTTCTTCAGAATTATTCTCTGAGTTAAAAGTTAGAAAGGGCGTAAATATTGCTCTCGAAAAGCGTAATAATTCCGCGGATGATATAGATGCTACATTTGCATCAATATTTCAAAAATGTGCGACTTACGGTAAAAAAGAAATAAATTCTTCTATAATTGGAAAAGTTGTCATGGAGGAGCTATTACTATTAGATCATGTTGCATACCTAAGGTTTGCATCTGTTTATTTAAACTTTGAAAATAAAGATGCTTTTACTAAAGTTATAAAAGATTTAGAAATGAAATTATCACCTGAAATGAAAAAGCTACAGAAAAATTTATTAGATGATGATTAAAGAAGAAGACAAATTCTATATCAGGAAAACATTTGATCTTGCATTGAAGGGTAAATTCACGGTACACCCTAATCCAATGGTGGGAGCAATTATTGTTAAAAATAAAAAGATTATTAGCAGAGGGTTTCATAAACACCCAGGTTCTCCGCATGCTGAACAAGTTGCCATAAGAAAAGCAGGAGATAATATTAAGAACTCAACTTTGTATGTTAATCTAGAACCTTGTTGTCATTATGGGAGAACTCCGCCATGCCTGGATTTAATAATACAAAAAAAAATATCAAGAGTTGTAATATCATCCATTGACCCAAATCCTCTAGTAAATGGCTTTAGTATCAAACAATTGCGCAAAGCAGGTATTGAAGTAAAAATCAATGTTTTAAAAAAAGAGGCAGTACATTTAAACAAAAAGTTTTTTAGTAAGTTTATTAATAAGAGGCCCTTTATCACAGCTAAAGCAGGAATATCATTAGATGGAAAAATATCGTTATCTAATGGCATCAGCCAATGGATTACATCTAATGACTCTCGCATAGATGTTCAAAAGGAAAGAGCTGCATCTTCATTAATACTTACTTCATCAAATACTATTTTAGCTGATAACCCAAAAATGACTGTAAGAGATAAATTATTAAAACAAAAAATATTAAAACAACCAGATGTTGCAATTCTTGATTCAAACTTACGCATACCTTTGTCACACAATATATTTTCTGACGAAAATCGTAATATCTACCTTTTTACAAATAAAAAGAATACTAAAAAAAAATATAAATCTAATGTTTTTATAATTTCAAATATGGCAGATAACGATAAAATTGATATAAAGAAATGTATAAAATATCTAGCTTCTCAGGAGATTAATAATATATTTATTGAATCTGGACCTAAGGTTGTAGAGTCATTTTTAAAATTAAAGTTAATTGATGAATTACTCCTTTATATTGCACCTATAATCATCGGTCATACTGGCAAAAACTTCTCGGGAGTTTCTTATATAACAAAACTATCAAAAAAGATAAAATTTACAATTAATGATATGATTTCAATTGGAAATGACCTTAAGGTGAGAATGGTAAAATAGTATGTTTAGTGGAATAATTGAATATTTGGGTACTGTTGAATCCATTAATAATACCAAATCTAATTATCAGATGGCTATTCAGATATCAAAACTCAAGCTTAATGTGTCAGTAGGTGATAGCGTGGCGGTTAATGGAGTATGCTTGACGATAAAAAATATTGATAATGATATTTATAAGTTTGATTTATCACCAGAAACAATGAATATTACTGCTCTGTCTGAATTGAAAAAAAATAGTAAAGTGAATATTGAGCTACCTTTAACTGTAAATAAATTTATTAGTGGACATATTACTACAGGACATATAGACACACTTGGAACTTTAGAATCTATAGAGAAAATAAAGGATTCATGGTCCTTGCGAATTAAAATTAATCAACAATATATAAAATATATAGTTCAAAAGGGATCTATTGCATTAGATGGAGTGAGTTTAACGGTTAATGATATAAATGATAATATTATAAATCTGATGATAATACCTCATACATATGATAATACAGTAATAAAATTTTATAATTTAGGACAAAAAATCAATATTGAAGTAGACTATATTGCAAAGCATCTTGAGAAACTTAAAAATGATTAACACTACACAAGAAATAATAGATTCTATTAAAAAGGGAAAAATGGTAATCATTATGGATGATGAAAATCGGGAGAATGAGGGTGATTTGGTAATGGCATCTGAATTCGTAAAAGCAAAAGACATAAATTTTATGGCCTCAAAAGGAAGAGGATTGATTTGTCTTACTCTTACAAGCGCTAAGTGTAAAAAGTTGGGTTTGCCACTAATAAAAAAGACTGGGGAAACCTCTAAGGAAACAAATTTTACAGTATCAATAGAGGCTGCCAAGGGTGTCACTACAGGTATTTCTGCGGCTGATCGAGCAAAAACAATCCAAACAGCTGTAGCGAAAAACTCTAAATCAATTGACTTGGTCCAGCCAGGACATATTTTTCCACTTATGGCGAAAGATGGCGGTGTTTTGGTTAGAGCAGGGCACACAGAAGCTGGTTGTGATTTAGCTAAGCTAGCAGGATTAGAACCATCTGCTGTTATAGTTGAAATATTAAAAGATGATGGAAGTATGGCCAGGAAGAAAGATTTATTAAATTTTGCAAAAAAATATAAAATTAAGATAGGAACAATTGAGGATTTAATAAAATATAAGATTGCTAATGAAAAAACTATAAAAAGAATATCTCAAGATATAATTAAAACTGAATATGGCCTTTTTAATGCAGTATTTTACGAAGATACCTTAACTTCTCTTGTTCATTTTGTATTAATAAAAAATGTTATTGCATCAGATAAGCCTACAACTGTTAGAGTGCATGTTCAAAATGTCCTCACAGATACTATAAAATCAAAAGATTTTTCAACATGGCCTTTAGATTCAGCCATGAAAAAAATTGCAAAGTCAAAACAAGGAGCGATAGTATTTATTACTGAAAATCTATCACTCAGTCAAATTATTAATCTTAAAACATCTAAAGCACAAGTAGCACAAAAAATATCTAAGGTAGATGATTATAGGACGGTAGGTATTGGTGCACAAATACTTAATGATATAGGCGTCAAAGATATGATATTGCTGAGTACACCTAAAATATACCATGGCATAAATGCTTTTGGATTAAATGTAATTAAATATGTGAGTAAGTAATGAATAAGACAGAATTTAATTCAACAGACCTTTACCCTGATATAGCTAGAGATGACCCTTTGCTAGCGAAGCTTCCCTATAAAGGCATACCTCTTATTATAGTTTCAACTACTTATCATAGAAGAATTATATGTAGTATGATATCTAGTTTCTTAGAGACATTTAAATCTAATAATAAATTAGATAAATTTGCAGTTATTGAGATTCCTGGTGCTTTTGAATTACCATTAATTATAAAGATTGCATTAGAAACATATACACCTAAACAAATATTGGCTTTAGGTTGCATTATTAAAGGAGAAACCAATCATGATGAATATTTATCATCAACAGTGATAAATGGATTAAGAAATCTATCTTTAGAATACAAAACACCTATTATAAATGGTGTACTAACTACAAATACACTCACACAAGCAGTCGATAGAGCTGGTAAAAAATATAATAAAGGAAAGGATTTTGCTGAAACATATTTTTCAATGTCTACCATTATAGATAAATTGAAGAAATGACTAATTTTAAATCAAAAGAAAGGACATTAGCCAGAGAAAACACATTAAAGGTTTTTTATCAACATGATATAAATGAATATTCTTTTACAGATATAACCAAAGCTTTTATTGAAAAAAGAAGTTTTGATGAAGACTATTTTAATAATATTATTGAACTGTATGAACTAAATACTGTCAAAATTAATAATTTTATCGAGGAGAATACCGATTTATTACTTAAATCTCTAACCCCAATTGATAGATCAATTATACGAATTGCTATGTGTGAGTTGATGTATAGAGACGATATCCCTAAGAAAGTAATTCTTAATGAGGCTATTAATATTGCAAAAAAATATTCTTCAAAAGAATCATATAAATTTATAAATATTATTTTAGATAAACTGATTAATATAATGAAAAAAAATGATTAAAAATGAAAAACATCTTCTTAATTTTATTAAGTCAAATATAAAAACAACAAGTAAAGATATAATAAGAAGCATAGGAGATGATTGTGCAGTCATAAGAATATCTTCTAAAAAATATTTTGTTATAACAACTGACACTTCTCTTCTTGGTCCTCATTTTACATCTGACTACACTCCATTTGAAATTGGATATAAATGTTTAGCTACAAACCTTAGTGATATTGCCGCAATGGGTTGTATTCCAAAGTATATTTTTATGGCTATTACTCTACCTTCTCTGGACACTGAATGGATTAAAAATTTTTATGATGGGATTAATGAACTTACTTCATCTTATAATATAGCATTAATTGGTGGTGATACTAATAGAGGACCTTTAAGTATATCTATTCAAGTAATTGGTGTTAATAAAAATAAAATATTATTTCGTAATGGCGCTAAAATTAACGATGATATTTATGTCACAGGTAAAGTAGGATGTGCAAGAGCTGCCTTATATCTAAAAAATAAAAAAAAATATTCTAATGAATTTAAGATTTTGAAAAATTATCTTCATATGCCAGAGCCAAGGATTAATATTGGAAAAGATATATCTGATATTGCAAATAGTTGTATAGATGTTTCAGATGGAATTGCAAAAGATCTATCTAATCTAATTACTTCGAGTAATTGTGGAGCAGATGTTCTTATTAATGATATTCCTACTGATTCTATTCTTAATAAAGTAATCCCAAAAAATAATTTTTATGAGATATTAATTGGTGGAGGAGAGGACTATGAGCTATGCTTTACTGTTCCTACTAAATATCGTACAAAAATAAATCAACTATCAAAAAAACATGAAATAAAGATTACAAAAATTGGTAAAGTCACAAAAGAAAAAATTAGATATTTTGATGATGGTAAGTTAATTAAATTTAAATTCAAAGGATTTGATCATTTTACAAAATAATAATATCATATTTTATATCCCAGCTTATTCAAATAAGTTGTTAACTTTATAAGTGGTAACCCAATAACAGACGTGGGATCATTTCCCTTTGCTTTTTCAATTAAGCTTATAGCTAAACCTTCTAATCGTATACTTGCTGCACAATTTAACATATCTTCATTTGAAATATAATTGTTGATTTGTAGATTAGTAAGTTTTTTCATTTTCACATAATAATTTACGATTGAAGAATACTGTTTTTTAGTTAAGGTGTCTATGACGCAGATACCTGTTTTAAATATTAATTCTTTTCCTGAGATGCTTTTTAACTGTTTCTTCGCATTTTTAACAGTATTTGGCTTACCTAATATGGTTTTTCCGTCTATGATAGCTATTTCATCAGAGCCAATAATAATTGCATTTTTTGAAATAGCTGCTATTTTTTGTGCTTTCTCAATGGATAATCTTTTAACAAAATGATTTATAGATTCGTTCTTTTTTCTTGATTCATCGATATTTGGAGAAATAGATCTGAACTTAAGTTTTAGCTGTTTTAATAGCTTTTTCCTATGAACTGAGCTTGACGCAAGTATAATTTTTTTCATAATTTCAAAGATTATAGAATTTAAGACATGTAGATATTATCAGAAAGATGTGTATTTTTAAAATATTATAGCTTATTTATATAAAAATGCTGAAAATGAAAGATAAGAATTGCTTGATAGAGCAATATTGCTTAGAATAGCCTATATTTATAGACAACAAATGAGATAAAGATGGCTGTTCAAAAGAGTAAAAAATCTAAGTCAAAAAAAGGTATGAGAAGATCTCATCATGGCCTTTCAGGCCCATCTATGTCGGTTGATAAAACGACTGGCGTCAGACACCTTAGACATCATATTGCAAAAGATGGCTTTTACATGGGAACAGAAATAGTTCCACCTAAAGTTAAAAAAGAGAAGCAAGAAGAGTCGCAAACATAGTCAATTCTTAGTAAACTTAATATAATGCAAAAAAAAATTACCATAGCATTAGATATGATGAGTGGTGACCATGGTGTTGATTCATCGGTTCCGGCAGCTATTAATTCCTTAAAACTATATAATGATTTATGCCTAATTCTTGTAGGAGATGAAAGTCAGATTACTGAACTTATATCAGACAAAATCAAAAATGAGTACATTAACAGATATTCTATAGTTCATACAAAAGAATTTATCACTATGAATGATGAAGTAATTGCAGCAATAAGAAGTAAAAAAAAATCATCAATGAGGCTTGCCATTAATTCAGTCAAAGACGAAGATGCTAGCGCATGTGTGAGTGCTGGTAATACTGGAGCACTTATGGCTCTATCAAAAATAATTTTAAAAATGATTCCAGGAATAGATAGGCCTGCTATCTGTGGAGCTTTGCCTACAAAAAACGGTCAATGCTATATGCTTGATCTCGGTGCTAATGTAGAATGTGACTCAAATCATTTATATCAATTTTCTATCATGGGTTCAGCCCTTGTACAATCTTTAGAAATTAATACAAAACCTATTGTAGGATTACTAAATATTGGTTCCGAAGACTTTAAAGGTAATGAAACAATTAAAAAAGCCGGTCAACTAATGAATAGTTCAAATATAAATTATGCGGGATTTGTAGAAGGCGATGATATTTTTGATGGTGATTTTGACGTTATTGTAACTGATGGTTTTGCTGGGAATATTGCCCTTAAAAGTATTGAAGGTGTAGCAAAAGTAATAAGTCATTTTATAAAAAAAGAATTTAAAAAAAATCTTTTCACAAAATTCTCAGCTATTATCAGTTATCCGGTTATGAGCGCAGTAAAGAAAAAGGTTGATCCACGACAATATAATGGTGCAAGCCTTTTGGGTCTACAGGGTGTTGTTGTAAAAAGTCATGGTGGCGCAGATTCATTGGCATTTGAGCAAGCTATTAAAACAGCCTATTTTGAAGTCAAAAACCAAATACTTGATAAAATTGAATCATTGATTCAGACTGAGTTATCAAATGAGTAAAATATATTCAAAAATCAATGGTACCGGCAGTTATCTACCAGATAAAATTTTAACTAATTATGATCTTGAAAAATTAGTAGATACTACTCATGAATGGATTTACGAAAGAACCGGTATTGTTCAAAGACATATAGCATCAGATAATGAGTCTTCTGTTGATATGGCATATAGTTCATCAATAGAAGCATTAAAAAAATCAAATATTTCTGTAGATCAAATTGATATGATTGTTGTTGCGACAACCACACCTGAACGTAAGTTTCCAAGTTCAGCCGTCTTGTTGCAAAACAAACTAAAAATAGAAAAAGGGTTTGCTTTTGATGTGAATGCTGCATGCACTGGCTTTGTATATGCTATAGATATTGCGGACAAATATATCAAAAGTGGTCTTGTTAAAAACGCTCTAGTGGTTGGCACAGAAAAAATAACCTCGCTACTGGATTGGAAAGATAGAAACACCTGTGTTTTATTTGGAGATGGAGCTGGTACGGTTGTATTATCTGCTTCAGACCAGGCAGGCATTCTATCAAATACAATTGGCTCAAATGGTTCTTACAAAGATTTATTAACAGTTAATACAGATCCGGAATATATTGAAATGAAAGGGAATGATGTATTTAAAATAGCCGTGAATACTATGGGGAAACTCGCGGTATCTACATTAAAAGAAAATAATATGAATATAGATCAAGTAGATTGGCTTATTCCTCATCAAGCTAATAGTAGAATCATAAATGCAATTGCAAAAAAGATATCCCTGCCAAATGATAAAGTTATAATGACTGTAGATAAGCATGGCAATACTTCCGCCGCTTCAATACCTCTAGCATTAGATGATGCAAACAAAAGAGGAGTATTAAGAAGCAATCATATAATAATGTTTGAAGCATTTGGTGCTGGTTTCACTTGGGGTTCAACATTACTTAAATTTTAGTTATGTTAAATTCACTTGATTCTTGTAAAAAATGTAAAAGAATTCATCACAACCTTGTTTCTTTATCTAAGATATACACTACTTACTTAAATAAACCTATTCATGGCAGTGGCAACACATTATCTCCATTATGTATTGTAGGGTTAGCGCCAGGCTTACATGGAGCTAACCGAACAGGCGAAGTGTTTAAAGGTGATTTTTCTGGTGAGATTCTTCATAAATGTTTAAAATTATCAGGATTTATCGATAAAGATCATATTAATTATCCTTATATTACTAATGCTGTTAAATGTTATCCGCCTGCTAATAAACCACTATCTTCTGAAATTAAAAATTGCTCAAAATTCTTATCTGAAGAATTAGACATTCTATGTAATTTAAAAGTAATAGTTGCTCTTGGTAAACTTGCTCATGATTCAGTTTTGAGAGTTTATGGAGCTTCTTTAGCTAAATATAAATTTATTCATAATCATACCCATCAAATTAATAACAGAATTTTATTACTAGACTCATATCATTGTAGTAAAATTAATATTAATACAAAAAAACTTACGACGAATATGCTGAGGGATGTATTTCTCCAGACAAAAAAAATATTATCTTAGTTATGCTTAATAAAATAATTACTAATATCACAAGTAGACCTGGTATATATCAATTCTTGAATGATAAGTCTAATATTATATATATTGGCAAAGCAGCTAATTTAAAAAAAAGAATAGCATCATATTTTAATAAAACTAGCAATACAATTAAAACCACAAAATTAGTAGAAAACATTGCCGATATACAAATAATAATTACTAAAAATGAAGAAGAGGCATTAATTCTTGAAAATACATTAATAAAAAAACATAAGCCTAAATACAATATTTTATTGAGAGATGATAAATCATATCCATATATTTATATAGATACTACTCACAAATATCCATCTATAAAGTTTTATAGAGGTCTTAAACACAATAAGAAAGGTTTTTATTTTGGTCCATATACTCAAGTGAATCATGTTAGATATATGTTAAATTTAATTGAAAAAATATTTCATGTTAGATCATGTGATGATTCATATTTTTCGAATAGAACACAGCCATGTCTTCAATTTCAATTAAAAAGGTGTGATGCTCCATGCGTTGACTATATAAGTGCAAAAGACTACAAAATAGCAATTAATAATTCTATACTTTTTTTGCAAGGAAAAAATGATGCTCTAGTTAAGCAATTTAGTGATTTAATGATGCAATATTCAGAGCAAAAGAAATATGAAGATGCTTCTTTGGTTAGAGATAAAATTGCCATGATTAGAAGTTTGACTCAATCAAAAAACCTCATCAATAATGAACGTAATCTTGACATTATTACACTAAGTTCGTCAAAAAATTTAACATGTCTAGATGTATTTCTTGTTAGAGAGGGAATAAATCTAGGTAATAAAACTTTTGAGTTTACGAATGATAGTTATACAAATACTTCATTATTAAACTCTTTCTTAAAACAATACTATCTAAATAATATACCACCAGATAAGATAATAGTATCATCTAAATCAGATGATTCTTCATTACTCTCAAATCTTTTATTTAAAAAATATAAGAAAAAAATTAAGATAATACATGCTACTAGAAAGCCATATTCGACATGGTTGCAAATATGTCAAATTAATTGTGACGAGCGTTTAAACCTTTTACTATCAACAAAAAATAAAAATGATATCTTTAGCTCACTAAATCAAGATCTAAAATATCAAAAAACAATTAAAACCGCTATATGTTTTGATGTAAGTCATTTGAGTGGCAGTAATATGCAAGGTGCAGCAGTATGGTTTAATTTTTGCGGACCCGACAAAAAACTTTATAGAAGATATAATTTAAATAATGTGAATAAACATGATGATTACGAAGCAATGAAAACTATTTTTAAAAGGAGATTATCTAAATTAAGAGAAGAAGACAATATCCCTGATTTAATAATAGTTGATGGTGGTAAAGGTCAGATTACGCAAGGAAAAAATATCCTTAAAGAGCTTGGTATCGTTGATGCGCTTTTATTGGGGGTTGTTAAAGGCCCTAAAAGGCTCTCAAGAAATGATAGAATTTTAGACATTAATTTCCATGATATTACTCTTACGTTAACTCATGAGTCTATCAAACTCCTTCAACTAATCAGAAATGAAGCACATAGATTTGCTATTACAGGACAAAGACAAAAATCATTGAATAAACAATTTGAGTCAAAACTAGATAAGATTCCTGGAATCGGAAAAACAAGAAAACTTGGTCTACTAAAATATTATGGCGGTATCCAAGGTGTGTTAAAATCATCATTAGAGGATTTACTTAAGGTGCCAGGAATTAACTTAAGACTAGCTGATATAATTTATAAACACTTACATAATAAATGAAATTAAATATACCAAATTACTTAACATTTCTTAGAATATTATTAATCCCAATTATAATTTTATTATTCTTGTCTGGAGATGATTCTAATAGAACAGTAGTATTTATTCTTTTTGTAATTGCATCAGTTACAGATTATTTAGATGGGTTTTTTGCAAGATATATGAAGCAACAGACTAGCTTTGGTGAATTTCTTGATCCTATAGCTGATAAGCTATTAGTTATAACGATGTTGATGTTGTTAGTTTCTGAGAATAATAATATATTTTTCCTAGTGCCAGTTTTAATAATAGTCTCTAGAGAATTCTTGGTGATAGCCATCAGACAACGATTAGCCGAATTAGGGGAAAATATAAAATTATCGGTTTTACTGATCTCTAAAATTAAAACAGCCATTCAATTAATTTCATTACTAATGCTGTTATATAAATTTCCCTTCTTTGGTCTTGATACATATCAATATGGAACTTATTTATTGCAAATTGCATCTTTATTAACATTGATATCTTTTTTTTATTATGTTAAAAAGTCCTGGAATGTTATTATTAAATGAATCACTAAAACGAATTCGCGGGAATAGCTCAGTTGATAGAGCGCAACCTTGCCAAGGTTGAGGTCGCGGGTTTGAGCCCCGTTTCCCGCTCATTATTTGGCTAAGTGGCAGAGTGGTAATGCAGCGGCCTGCAAAGCCGTCAACGCCGGTTCGATTCCGACCTTAGCCTAATATATATGTATTTTGAATATCACTGTTGATTGTAATATTTTATAATTAAGAAAGACTAAGCTGTTAGATTTTATTAATAACTGTCTACTCTAAATAAATAGACTTGCCCGAGTGGCGGAACTGGTAGACATAAGGGACTTAAAAATTTTTTGTGGAATTCAGATAATAAGTAACTAAAGGGATTTCGTTATACCGATTACTATTACATAAGAGTTACACCTGAGATGCATTATAATTCCTTTTGTTTAAACTATAGCAAATAGAGATAACAGAATATTAAATGTTGCTTCTGAAGACTAATTAATTCAGAATAATACATAACAGGAGTAAGAGCATGTTTGAGGATTTATTTAATTATGGCAAACAGAGAGAACTAGTGCAGGCACTAGGTTTTTATATTGTCTTTCTTATCATAGTGATACCACTAGCAGCACTCGGTGGTTTAATATTTGCAACAAATTCTAGTGATGGAGCAATAGTTGGACATGTGATAGCAGTTATTTATTGTACATCTCTATCTTATCTAATACTTTCTGCAAAGGATCAATTAAGCACTGCGTTTTCTGCTTTTATTTTCATAACTGCTTTTCTATCTTATTTACTTGGCGGGGTAGGTGGGTTAATTCCTGTTGCATATCTATCTACAATTAATAATTTAAAATCATGATATATAAAATAATATATAGCATTTAAATATAATTAATAAAAATTCAATAGATTGAAAATCACATGAAAAAGAAATACAGAACATGTCTTTGATATGTTATATTATATTAGATCTTCTTTATTGGAGTGTTACACAAGCGATACACAAAAAGAGTAATAAATTACATGTCTACATGCATAGGAAACACTCGCCCGGGTGGCGGAATTGGTAGACGCAAGGGACTTAAAATCCCTCGAGGGCAACCTCGTGCCGGTTCGACTCCGGCCCTGGGCAATAAAATATGAAGCAAATACACTTATTACTCGCAATATTAATTCTGACTGGTTGTTCTAAAAGCTTGATACCTTTGCCAGTATCAATAGTCCCAGAGAGAAATAATGAACGTCTCCCACAATCAAGCTAT
>MDTB01113046.1_pt1 | contig 26819 bp, 28 predicted proteins | sample 811161 | NCBI WGS metagenome assembly MDTB01 (sample SAMN05326650, study PRJNA326480) | marine metagenome | isolation source: seawater | place: Mediterranean Sea | collected 2009 | reverse complement strand
GTCCTACTCTTCCATGTCTTAAGACAAAGTACCATCGGCGCTGAAGGACTTGACTTCCGAGTTCGGAATGGGATCGGGTATAACCCCTTCGCTATAATTACCAGGCGAAAAGTTTATATTACCATTAAAGAGTAAAGTAAATAGTGAAATCTAGCCCTTTTTGTAAGTAATAATACAAATTATCTAGATTTTTAATTTAAAAAAAATGGCCTATGGAATAAAGAATTATCAAATTTTTTTGATTGTAAATCTAATTTTTTTTTTAAAAATTCCTTAATAATATTATCATTAAACTCACTTTTTTTTGAATACCTTACTTCTAATGATTTGTTTTGTAATAAAGGTTCATGTTTAAAAATAGATTTGTCTTTTATTCTTTCAACTATTGAATGAAACGCAGCCTTGACTGATGACATTGTGTAATCGAAAGGGTTGGTTTTATTATTTGACATTGCATGATAAAGAATTGGTCCACTATCTAACCCCTTGGATAAAAAATGTATTGTTGATCCTACTAAATGTGGATTACCATCATATAGAGCCCAAAAGTTACAATCGGTGCCCCTATAATATGGTGACACTCCTACATGGATATTTATTGCTTTTTTTTTTACTAAAAAATCTACTAAAGGTTTTTTTATATAACTAGAACCATAAACTAAGTAAATATCACTTTGTAAAAAATCTGATAAAAGATTTTCGTCACATTTATTTAAGTCACCCATTAGCATTGGAAATAATTTTATTTTCGCAGATTTATTTATGTATGTTTTGTTAAAAATTTTGAGTTGAGCTTCATTTACTTTATCAAAATAAGATCTCATCGTATCTGAGCTATCGTAATGGTCTGGAATAATACCAGGAAAAATAGTTCCACATTCTTGCACAACGAACAATTCATCGCAGATGTCTGATAATAAATTAATAAAGTAATTATGACGATTTTTATTTGATGTAAATAAAGTTATTTTCATTAATTCATCAATCTAATTATATTGCTATGATCCTCTCTGGCTATTTCAAGATTTGAATTATTTATTTTTTTCATACCTTTTTCAGGTTCAATCTTCATGATTTGTTTAAAACCAAGCTCGAGACCAATTTTATTCAAAACTTTTAATGTATCCTTACTATAACTACCGTTTGGATGGGACATCCATTTAAAATCTGATTTGGACTTATTTAGAATTTTTGACAAAACTGAAATTGCTTTTTCATATTCATACTTTTGTTTATCAATTGTTAAATTTTCCATTAACGTAGGGTGAAAATGAGAGTGGGGACCTATTAAGTGACCTTGCTTATCTAATTTTTTCAAATCGTCTTTGCTAAAAAAAAGTTTTGAATAAAGCTCACTTGATATAATTTTTTTCTTTTTTATCATTTTTTGCATTATGTCCTCGTATTTATCTTTTTTAAGATAAAGATCCCTTACAAGCCTAAATTTAATATCTCCAATAGTGTACATTTGAAATTTTGATTCTTTGTTTTCAATCTCTTTTTGGTTCTGAGTAAAAAAAGGTTCTAAATTTTCATTTAAAGTCTCGTAAAAGTTTGAATAAAATTCATTAATACTGGAAAAATAATTTGTTCTGAAATATCTATATATTTCTAAATTATCAGGATTACCTTCGAACATAGATGTGTAAACAAAGAAAAAAGCTTTAATTTTGTAGGCACTTAAAACTGGAAGAGCTACATCTATTTGACTTTTAATCGCGTCATCAAAAGTAATACAAACTTCATTTTTTTTTAATAAATTTTTTTTAAATTTTTCATAGAAATTGTCCGCATTCAAAATATTTTTTCTACCAATGAAATTAATTAAGTTTTTAAAATCATCTTCTGATATCGATCCTTGGCTTTTTAGATGAATTCCGTCATCATGAAAATGATGAAACATTATGCCATGAAAGAAATTATTAGAATTATTAAAATACATTACGATGTATATATTAAACTAAAATTTATTTTTTAGTAATTTAATTTATTTGGTGGGTGTGATAAGAATTGAACTTATGACCTCTACGATGTCAACGTAGCGTTCTACCACTGAACTACACACCCAATTTTAGAAAATCCCTCAAATAAATCTTCATTTTTGTTTTGAATAACTCCTTTTTAACATGCTTTAAATTTAAACTATGTCTTATTTTTTTTTTTTTCAAAATTTTTCATCCAATCAATTAATTCTTCGTAATATAATTTAATTTTTTTTTTTTGAGTAATTATCAGAATGATGTCTATAATATGCAAGCGGTTCTTGTAAAGCTCCATAATAATATTTAAAACTTTTTCTAATAAAAAATTCAAAGTCTCCAATAATATCGTAATGTTGATTAAACATTTTTTTTTGAAAAACTTCCCTTTTTGCCAAAACAGTTAAAATGAAAATCTTATAACTCTTTAATAATTCCCTGAATAAAAAACCAGATTTAAGTTTATCATTAGAAAAAATTGAACTTTTTTTTTTTGCATTGTTATAAATATATAAATTTGTATAAACTAAATCTATTGCTTTATCTTTTGTAAAAAGATTTAGTTGTTTTTTTAATTTATTTTTTTTCCACCAATCATCACAATCTATAAATGCTATAAATTTTCCTTTTGAAATTTTTATTGCCTCATTTCTTGCATGATAAAGTTTTAAATGTTTTTTTGATTTTACAATTTTTATTCTTTTATCATTAAAATTTTTTACGATTTTTAAACTTTTATCTGTTGACCTGTTATCAAAGAAAATTAGTTCCCAATTTTTAAAAGTTTGCATTAAAACGCTATGAACGCTTTTTTTTAGAAATTTTTCACCATTGAAACAATTCATTACGACGCTTACTAATGGTTTTTTAATTTTTTTCATAAAATTTAATAGTATGTCTAAGCCCTTTTTTAATAGAAAACTTACTAGACCAATCAAATTCTTTCTTTACTTTTTGTATGTTAGGGTAATTCTTTAAAAGTTCATCTTTTCTCATTTTAGTGGAGCCAAATTCTATTTTACCTTTTTGAATCAAAAGTTTAGCTTGATTTAAAATTTTTTTTACCTGAATGCCTTTGCCTGATCCAACGTTATAAACACCATTATTAAAGCTTTTTCTTTTCAAAATTATTTTGATAAGTGATACAAGATCACCTATATACATAAAGTCTCTAATTTGTTTTCCATTTGAACTTCTAAAAATTTTTTCTTTAATTAAACTATCAACAACAGTTGAAATGACTCTATTTTTTTTTTGAAATGGTCCATAGACTTGATAAAGCCTCAATACAACATAAGGTAAATTACTTTTTTTTATGTAATTTGTGGCTTTGAGTTTAGCCATGCCATAATGAGAATTTGGTTTACATTTGTATTGTTCTTTATGAGGATTTGTAACCTTTCCATATTCTAAGCTACTTCCTATTTGAATGAAAATGTGAAGACCTTTATCTTTAAAATAATTTACAAGATTTTTACAACCAACAAAATGAGAGTTGTAAGTTTCTTTTTTATTAGCATGATTAATGTTTCCACCAAGATTAATAACAATTTCAATTTTATCTTTTATGCGTTTAAAATGACTCTTCTTAGAGACATCTAACGAAATATACTTAATGTTATTAGATTTATTGTATTTTTTGGGAATACTTCTAGATGCAGATATTACTTTATATTTAGAAAAATTTAATTCTCTGATAAGGTTTTGACCAATAAATCCTGAGCCGCCAATTATAAGAATGGTTTTTTTCAAGCTTTTTTAATTTTTTTTTCTAAAATTTCTTTGTCTCTTAAAGTATCCATGCACTGCCAAAATCCAAAATGCTTATAAGCCCCAAGTTTATTTTTTTTACTTAAATTTTCTAATGGATGTCTCTCTAAATAAGATTTGTCATTTTTAATAAATTTAAAAATTTTTGGACTCATTACAAAAAACCCCCCATTTATCCATCCCTCATCTAATCTTGATTTTTCTTTAAAAACTTTAACTCTGTTACCATTTAATTTAATTGCGCCAAATCTCGCTGGTGGTCTTACTGCAGTCAAAGTAACGTAATTTTTTGATTTTTTATGAAAGCGGATTAAATTTTTTATATTAACGTCAGATAAACCATCACCATATGTGAGTAAAAAGGTTTCTGATTTTAAGATTTTTTTTAATCTTAAGACTCTTCCACCAGTCATTGTATTCAAACCAGTATCAATAATATTAACCTTAAAATTGAATTTTTTGTTTTTGAAATAATTTTTAATAATTTTACCTTTATAGCCTGATGCAATATAAAAATCTTTAAAGCCAAATTTATAATAATGTTTCATTATTCTCAGCAAAATGGGTTGGCCTTTGATTTCGATCATAGGTTTAGGAATATTTCTAGTATACTCACTTATTCTAGTACCTAAACCACCAGCCAATATTACAACTTTCATCTTAGTTTATTTTTTTTAACAAATTTTACTAAATAATTTTTTATCTGCGTCCTAGAAAAATCATAAATATTTTTTTTTCTTTTAAAATAAAAATTAATATACCAATTAATTGTTAAATCAAAGGTAGAGTGAAAATTTAAAATTGACCTCCATGCTAATCTTTTTTTTGCTTTTGCACAATTCAACTTCAATAATGTGGACTCCGCAATACTTGAACTTCTTCTTACTTTTATCTTACTTTTTTTTGGCCATAATGTTTTAAGTTTTTCTAAAACTTCTTTAGTTGAATAATTATAATTTCCTCCTGGTCCAAAATTAAATGCCTCACCATTAAGATTTTTTTTTTTATTTAAATTATAACAAAGTAATAAATATCCAAATATTGCTTCCAAAACGTGTTGCCAAGGTCTAGTAGATTTTAAATTTCTGATATTAACAGTTCTATTCTTAGACCATGATTTAACAATATCTGGTACAAGTCTATCATCCGACCAATCCCCTCCCCCTACTACATTTCCAGCTCTAGCAATACTAATTCTTAAATTATCTTTTTTGCAAATAAACGAATTGAAATATGAATGTAAAATAATTTCTGCTGATGCCTTTGAGGCGCTGTAGGGATCTTTTCCACCAAGACGGTCAGTTTCCTTGTAACCTTTTTTTATTTCAATATTTTCATAACATTTGTCACTAGTAATTATGATTATATTGCATTTTTTTTTTTATCTCTCGAAGTGACTCAAGAACATTTAAAGTTCCAATAGAATTTGTCAAAAAGGTTTCTACAGGATATGAAAAAGATTTTTTTACTAAAGACTGAGCTGCTAAGTGAAAAATAATATCTGGGTTAAATTTTTTAATTACTCTTTTTGTTTTTTTTAAATTTTGAATATCTATGAATTCTGTTTTAACTTTTTGTTTTAATTGTGAAGCTTCATATAATGAAGGCTTAGTTGGAATATTTTTAGATATACCAAGAATTTTTGCACCAAAAGTTGATAGTGCCAAAGATAACCAAGCACCTTTAAAACCTGTATGTCCAGTAATTAAAATTTTTTTATTTCTATAATAATTACTTAATTTATCCATTTTGTTTGATGTATATTTTAATTTAAGTTTAAAAAATTTTTTAAAAGTATTAGACCGTTTTTTTGGCTTTTTTCTGGATGAAATTGTGTTGCAAAGATATTTTCGATATTAAAAGATGAAAGAAAATTAATACCGTAATTCGTCGTTGAGATATTTTTTTTTAAATCTTTGGTCTGCATAAAATAAGAGTGAACAAAATAAAAATCTATATTATTGTTTAGATCTTTAAATAATTTATTACCGCTGTCAAAATTCACTGAATTAAACCCTATATGTGGAATTTTGTTACCATTAGTATTTGATTTTTCAAATTTGATGACTTCGTTTTCTACTAAACCTAACCCATCTGTGTAACCGTCCTCTGTGCTTGACTTACCTAAAATCTGCATACCAAGACAAATGCCTAATAAATAATTTCCCTTTTTAATTAAATTAAATATCGCTTCATCTATTTTCTTCTCTCTAATCTTATTCATTGCAGTTTTGAAAGAACCAACACCTGGTAAAATTGAAAAAGAAGATTTAGATATAAATTCAGGTTCATCAGAGATTGTGACACTATTCCCCAAATGTTCTAAAGCATTTTTTATAGAAGCAAGATTACCCATACCATAATCAATTATTGTAACTTGTTTATTTTTCATTTGTCACATTTTATAAATTAACTTCCATTTTTTTGCATGGTCTTTGCCCAACAAAGTGCCATCCGCATTACATTTCGTGCAAGGAAGTGAACATCTTTTTCCTTGTAGTAAATCTTTTCTATACTTAGTTAAAGTTTTACCAGTCCAGATTTCAAATATTGTTTCTTGCATAACGTTTCCCATAGATACTCTTCTTTGCCAATCTTGAGGACACAAAAATATATCTCCATTCCAATCTATCAAAAATTGATAGGTGGGATAAAAACACTCTTTGTTCAAGTTCACTTTATTTTGATCACCAACCTCTATCGTGCCAGCTCTATTTGTGAGTTTCACCCCAAAATCATTATATTTATCATACCATCTATCTCTCAAAATTATAAAATCTTCCGGCACGTTTGCCTGTTTAGTCATTTTATTAAATTTTTCAATTTGCTCTGGTCCATCGTACATACTAACGAGAACTTTACTTGCTTTGGAAAGATATAATTCTTGCATTTTTTTTGGATTTAAAACATCCCCATTAGTTACTATTTCAACTTTAGAAACTTTTGATAATTTTTCTGTTATATATCCAATATCTTTATGAAGTAATGGCTCCCCGTAACCACAAAGCGATATTGTACCGGAAAACTTTAATTCTGATAATTGATCGTGAATTTTATCAATTATTTTTCTATTCATTTTTTGGAAAGTATCTGGCGCAATATTTTCGTTTGATTTTGGACAGAATACACATTTACGATTACAAACATCAATTAAGCTTAGCTCCACCCAGGTTGGCTTTGGAATGTTGTTGTGCATTTCAACAATATCAACAAATTCTGACCTTCTCTTTATATTTTTTTTTATAGTTTCTTTTGGATCCATTTTTTATATTCTAAATTTATGTAGCAAATAAAGAAGTCTTTTTCATTATTATTGATTAATATTTATGAAATTTATAATTGTTTTTATGTCTTTCTTTGACAAACTCGTACTTGATGGCAAACATATGGCATTTTTGTAAATATTTTGAGCTTTGTAGACTTTGAATTTTTGAAATTGCTTAAATGGTTTTTGCAGGTGATTTGGAAACCATATGGGCCTTAACTGAATTTTATTATTTTGAAATAATTTTTTTTTCCAAATTTTTCTTCCTAATAAAAGATTCAACCAATTATTATTTTTTGAATATCTTGGCCCTTCTAAAATATTAAGTCCTGGTATTTTGAAAACTGCTTTTTGATAATATTTATTAATTTCCCTTTTTTTTTTTAAAAAAAATTTTAAATTTTCTAATTGTGCCACAACCAAAGAAGCAGATAAATTAGAAAGGGAATAATTATATCCTATAGAATTATGAATAAACCTGACTGGATCATCTTTCGATTGATTTACAATATATTTACATTTTTTATAGATACTTCGTTTTTGTGTAAGAACTACCCCGCCATTTCCTGCTGTAGTGATTTTATTACCATTAAAAGATATTATTCCTAGTTCCCCAATAGTGCCCGTATGTTTATTTTTAAATTTTCCTTTTGTATATATTGAGCCTAAACTTTCAGCAGCATCTTCTATAATTTTAATATTTCTTTTTTTACACAATTTAGCTAATTTTTCAAAATTAGCCGCATTGCCAAAACAATGAACTATAATAATAGCTTTAATTTCTTTCTTAGTCTTTAAATTAAAAGTTTTATTATTTTTAAAAAAAGTTTTAGTTTCTATAAAATCAATACACTTATCTTGGTCAATATTATAACAATCATCGACATCCATAAAAATAGGACTCGCGCCTAAATATCTTGTTGCATTAATAGGTGAAATAAATGAGATAGTAGGCACGATAACTTCGGAGTCTTTATTAACGTTACTTAATATTAGTGATATATGTAAACCTATAGTTCCATTTAGAACTGGTATAACATATTTTGTTTTTGTTATTTTTTTTATCTTATTTTCTAAAATTTTTAAATATTTACCTTTATTTGATACCCAATTAGATGAAATACAATCCGAAAGGTATTTTTTTTCGTTTCCCATAAAGTGCGGTTCATGAATACCAATTTTTTTTACCATGTTAGTTTTTCCTTGATAAGTTCAGAATTTTTTTTGTCATCTTTTCTTAAAGTTAGATAATTTTTTTTATATTCAGAATACTTGTTTTTATCAATTTCAAATATTTGATTTACTACTTGCTCTTTGGAATAATCATCGATATTTATTAATGTTTTTCCAATACTATTTGCAAAAAATTCTTGCCAAACCATATGATTATATCTGTTTTTCTTTATTTCATTACTTGTAATGAAAGATATTGGTACAGAATTTATTATGCCGAAAGAAATGCCAATACTAGCTCTAGTAATTATTAATTTTGCATTTCTTGAAGACACGCTGAGCAAGTCTTTAGATATTTTTCTTCCAAAATAATATGGTGGTGTATAACTTTTGTGTTTTGCTTTAGGATGAGGTGAAATCAAAACCTCTAAATTAAAATTTTCTTCTAAAAAAGAAAAAAAATTATTTAAAGAATTTGTCCAACCTTCGACTGTCATTTTGTCGTTTTTATTTACTCCCTCTAAATTCACGTCTCCCGTAAAAATAGGAGTTGGTGATTCTAAAAATAATGCATAATCACCTTTAATATCGTTTGAGGTTTTATGATTTTTTGTTATTAAATGTATGTTATAATCAAAACTATTACCATTAATGATTTTATTATCGTAAAATTTTTCACTTTTAGTTCCAAATCTTAAATAAAAACTTGGTTGTAAGTTTAAGACTCTACTCAAATATTTAAAAAAATAATGGTTGAAATAAATGATTATTTTTTTTGGGTTTTTAAAAAAATGAAAAATAGATCTACATAAATAACTGATCTTATTATTTCTTTTTTGAGTTGGTGAATTTTTTAATGTGTTTTCGATAATATTTATTTTGATTTTTTTTTTTATGAAATAATTTATGAGAAAACTATTTAAATTCGTAGGTATAATTTGATTTTTAAAAGCGAGGTTATTTCTACCGTATTTGGTAAATAATGTTTCAATATATTTTTTCCACTCATTATAATCATTAAATTTTTTTATATTTTTATTTTGTATCGTATTTAAATCTATATCAAATATCCTCTTTTTATTTATAACTTCTTGCAAGTCATGTATCTCATATTTTATATTGGTCAAATCGAAGTTTTCGAGTTCATATCTATATTTATCGATCTCAAAAAGTTCTTTATTTAATAAAAAAACCATTAATTTGTTATTCATCTTTGTAAGGAGTTAAATTTTAATTTATCAATAAGTTTTGTTACATTTATACCCTCATTTAAGGAGCATAGTTTAGAATAGTCTCTTTTCATGATATTCAGATGTTGTTGTTTAAATGAGTAATTTTCTGGTTTTAAAAAACTTTTTACTATTCTGTGTTTTTTTTCATAAATAATTACTTTTCCATTAATTATATCAGCTAATATGCTAAAATTATTTCCATCTATAATTATTTCTCGTCTTTTAATTCTGGAAAAAAAGTTAAGTGAAATATTAATCAAAGTTTTTCCACTTTTTGCATTTAGATTAAAATAATCATCTGTATTTATTTTTAGATTTGAAATTTTTTTATTGATAACATGTAAAATTTTTATTTTACCGATTAACCAAATAAGGTAATCTATTTCGTGACTTAACTCTAACAAAACACCGCCTCCAAGAGATCTGCTTGCTGAGACTGATCTTTGATAATCAATATTTTTTCTCCATGATGGTAAAAAGGATGAGCAATTAATACTCATATGGAAAATTTTTTTTTTCGTGAGATATTTCTTTAGATAAATTAACGATGGATCGTGTCTTAGATTATAGCCCACAAAGTATTTATTTTTTATTTTTGAGGGTAGCTTATAGTTTTTGTCAAATAATGGTTTTTCTATTAACACAACTTTCTTTATTAAAATACTTTCTATAATCATCATTTGTTTGTAGTGTGAAGTAGCTGGTGAACTAATAATAATGTAATCAGGATTAAATCTTTTAATCTGAAATATTAATTTTTTATTTTTTTTTTTCTAAATTTCTGGACTTAATTTTAAGTATATTCAAATTTTTTTTTATATTTCTTAAAATAATTTCGTGTTTTTTGGCTATAGAACCTCTACCGATGATAATTACTCTATTAATTTTAATCATTAAAAAAGGATGTTGTTTTCAAATTGATGTCCAGCCACCATCAATTAGGAATACACTTCCTGTTATGTAAGATGATGCGTCTGAAGATAAAAATACTACTGACGGAGCAACTTCCTCCGGTCTACCTAAGCGTTTTAAAGGAGACTGTTTTGAATAATTTTTTATAAAATTAAATGATTGTTTATTATTTTGACCTTTAATTTTACCCTCTATTCCTCCCGGGCATACGATGTTCACTCTTATTCCAAATTTACCATAATAAGCTGCTAATTGTTTTGTTAATGTAACTAACCCACCTTTAATTATAGAATAATTCATATTCTCATGCATCTTGGTATTTTTATAAATATTTTCATTCTGTCCAACTAATCCATAGATAGAGCCAAACATTATAATACTTCCCTTCACTTTCTTCTTCTTCATTAAATTGCAAACTTTGTAGGACAGCCAAGAGTGAGTATTTAAATGAATATCTATATTTTTTCTTAAAATTGAAAATTTATTTTTTTTAAATGAACTGTGTGCCCAGTCTTTTGTAGCCGGGTAAGAACAATTAATAAAAACATCAGGACATCCAAAAACTTTTGTAACTTTATCAAATTTTTTCTCGATACTTTTTACAGCGGATAAATCGAAATTTGTAAATTTTAATTTTAAATTTTTGTATTTTTTAATAAAATTTTTTCCTTCTTTATTATCGTTGTCTAAGATTAGTACCTCTGCAGAAGCAGATAAAGCTGCTCTTGAAATATGTGATCCAATTAAACCACAACCACCTATAATAAAAACCTTTTTATTTTTTAAAGAAAATTTTGAAAATATACTTTTGTTCATTTGCGCATTAAATATTTTACTAATTTTAGATCAAACATATCGTCTATATCAATAGATCTGTCTCTAGGCATATGATATAGAGATGTTTTTTTATTTAAAAGACTCTTTTTTTTAACTAAAAAATTTCTTGTAAAAATATATATACTTGCATTCATTTCGTAAACTTTAGGTGCATCCTGTCTTCTCAAAAAATTTGGCTTATTTGAAAATGTTCTGGAAAATTTATCGGAATTTTTTGTTTTCTTTACTATTTTGATATAACCTTTATTTCTTTCGACCATGTTGAAATAAGGATTTTTTTTTGCTTCACAAACTGTAATCAAGTTTGAAGATTTTTGTTTTTTAAATAATTTAAATGATTTTTTTATATCTTGTGATGTTCTCAATGGTGAAGTTATATCTAGATCTATGCAATATCTAAATTTTTTTCCAAAATGTCTTTCGGACTCAATAAAAGCATGTCTAATTGCTAAAAGTTTTGAGCAATAGTCGTTTGATAGCTTTTTAGGTCTTAAAAACCAAGTTTTTGCACCCGCTTTTATGGAGGTTTTTTGTATTTTTTTTGAGTCAGTTGATACTACCACTTCTTTAAATACTTTTGAACTTATAGCTTGATGGATTGTATAACTTATAAGAGGTTTGCTCTTAATTTTTCTTAAAGCTTTATTCGTTAGACCTTTAGATCCTCCCCTAGCACATATGGTACATAATACAGACATATTTAAAATTTTTTTCTAAATTTCTCCAAATCTGATAGTTGACCTAAATCTGTCCATGAATTTTGAGAAATATAAAATACTCCAACTTTTTTTTTTAATCTCAAACACTTCTCAATAAGCATATTCATATGAAAAAACCTTTTTTTTGGTATCAATTGTATAATTTCTTTTTTTGCAAAATATAATCCTGTATTAGCAATAAAGTTAGATCTTGGCTTCTCTTTTAAAGAAACTAATCTTTTTGATTTTACCTTGCAAGCCCCATATGGGAACTCATAGTTTGTTTTAGAAACAATAAGAGATAAAAAATAATTTCCTTTTGTATGAAAATTAAAGAATTCAGAGAAATCTATCTTAAATAAAGTATCACAATTTGAAATTAAAATATTCTCAGATTTGATTTTCTTTATTAATGACATACCGCCAATGGTACCAAGAGGTTTTTTTTCTTTAATAAACTTAATTGAATAATCCTTATTTTTTGTTTGAAAATAAGTCTTAATTAAATTTGCCTGATGATTTAGAATCAAATGAAAGTTTTTAAAATTAAAATATTTAAAGTTTTCAATAATATGTTCTAACATTGGCTTAGAATTAATTGGTACCAAAGGTTTAGGTAAAATATCTGTATATGGCTTTAATCTTTCCCCTCTGCCTCCAGCCATAACAATAACATCAATATTTTTGAGGCGGGATATTAATTTTTTATCTTCAAATATTTCTGACCATGTTAATACTTTTGTAACGATGTTTTTTTTATTTACAACTGGAAGAAGTCCAATTTGTTTCGAAATAAATTTTTCTCTTAATTTTTCCTTATCAACATTTAAATAGTTTACTTTTTGAGGAAATCTATTAAAAATACCAATTATTTTTGAGTTAATATCTTTATTTTTTATTAAAAATTTTTGAACATCCCCCTCAGATAAAGTGCCTAATAATTTATCTTTTTTATCAACGACTAATACAGTCCTAGTTCCATTCTTTATAATTTTTTTTAAAGATTCCTTAATAGTTTCATCACTAGATGAAAGAAAAATTTTGTTAATTTTTTTATTCATTAAAAATTCTGCTAAATTTTGTAAGATTAATATTTTTTCTCAATGAAAATTGTCTAGCTTCTTCTAAACCGCTTCCTAGAAAATTAAATAAATTAGCAGTGATAATTCCAGAAATTTTCTGATTATTTAACACTTCATAAAAATGCTCTGGTTTTCCAGCGCCCCCCATTAATAACACTGGGTTATTGAAATCGCTCGGCAGTTCGCCAATAGATTTCATTTCTAGGCCTGCTGCAGTTCCATCGCGATCAATAGAATTTAATATAATTTCACCATACTTTAATTTTTTAATAGACTGTAAAAATTCTTTAAGACTAAGTGACTTTATATTTCCTGAGTTTGTATATGTAAAAAAATTTTGTTCTTCAGATTTAAAATCAACCATTATTGATATTGCTTGTTCTCCATAAATTTTGGAAATCTCGTTAATAATCTTAAAATCTTTGTGAGCTAAGAAATTTATTAATATTTTATCTGCTCCATTATCAAAACATGCTTTCGCTGTGTTTAAGTTTCTTATACCTCCACCAAGTGTAATTGGCACAAATATTTTTTTTCTTAAAACGTCTATATCACTAAAATACATTTCAAAATCTTTATTAGTTGCATTAGGGGTAACATTAATAATCATAAGCTCATCGATGTAATCGCAGGTCTCCCCAAAACCAAAATTATTCTTTAACCAATCTACATCTCCCACTTTCTGCAGTCTAAAATTTCTACTCAAATGAAAACTTCCATTACTATATAATAAAGCATATATAATTCTTTTTTTCATATCACTTGATTTTAAATTTTGGCACCCATCTGTTTTTTTTTTCAAAAAGATCTTTGTTAGCCCATTTGTCAATATTCTCTTGAAATTCTTGCGTTGTCATTTTGTAGTATTCACAATATTCCTCAAATAATTTCTCAGGATAAATATCATCATATATTTTTACCAATTGAACTGCTTGTGATCTTGTCATTGCACCTCGTCTGACATCAATCCCAGCATCTTGTGTAGTTCTTCCAAAACCAAACTTTAAATACATAAAGTATACGTGTAACTCATAAATTTTTTGATCAGTTTGTGCAAAGTTTGTGTAACTACCTTGATTTAATGTTGGAGCTTCAGCTAATCCACATTTATCTTTAGCTACGACATAGTTTCTATAAGGGTCCCAATCCTCATAAAAACCATAATGAGTTAATTCAAGATCGAATTTTTTTAAATCTTCTTTTTTTGGATATGTAAACCAAAATAGCTGTCTATCATTTAAACCTTGAAGTTTTGCTTTTTCAATTACCTTGTCATAACCTCCCTCCATATATCTTGAGATCTGGTAATCCACGTTATAAACACCTTTATCCTTAAATTTTGAATCTCCTCCATACTCGACCTCACCATCTTCAGAATAAAATACTAGAGGAATATTCATTTGCATCGCCATTCTAAGAACAGCGGTGTGAATACCCATCAACCATCCATAGTAAGGAAAGCCCATATCTAATAAACCAATTTTATTTATTACTCTCATAGCTTCTGTATCTGGTGTAATATGTATGTGATCATAACCGCTATTAATAAATGAGTTCAAATTTTTTTTACCAATTTCTGTCTCCATAATTGGTCTAAAAGTAATAGCCAGAGGGTTCATTTTATGTTTGTGTTTTATGTTGTAGCTTACGTATGAGCCATCTTTTCCACCACTCACAGTAGTAATACAATCATATTTAGTCCCGTTTGATCTATGTTTATTTAATAAAGTTCTTAATTTTTCTTGACGCTTTTTCCAATCAATTTTTTTCTTTTCCTCAGACCATTGACAAGCACTACAAAAACCTCTCTCGTCAAAAGTAATTCTTGGTCTTGTTGACATTGTCACACAATTTTTACACCAAAATATATTTTTCATTTTTATCTTAAGTCAAAAAACGGCTTTAGCACAGATCCATCTGTTTTAATTTTTTTAATTATTTTAACAATATTAGAGCTAGAATTTTTTTTAAAATATGGATTTGAAACGTTAACTAATTTTTTTTTAAATTTTTTTGATTTAATTTTTTTAAACGCATCATTCAAATTTCTATAACTTGTATTTTCGATATTAATAATACTTTTTGCAAGTAGTCTTCCCTTTTGTCTAATACCTATGTTAATAGTAGGTTTTTTCAAAGAAGGTACCTCTGATAAACCACTAGAAGAATTACCAACAACTGCATCTACACATTTTATAAATGAAAAGTAATTTTGTTTCCCTAGTGAATTAAAAAGCTTAGCATTTTTATTCATTTTGATAAATTTTGTTATTAATTTTGAGATGTAAAAATTTTTTGGATCTGCGTTTGGAAGGGTGAAAAAAAGACCTAAATTTCTTTTTTTGGACAAAAAATTTAATAGATTCTTGAAATCTAAAATTCCATAATCTTTAGCAAAGGTAACAGGATGATATGTTATAAGATAATTTTCATTTTGGAATTTAAATTTAAATTTTTTTTCTATTTCATTTTTACTTAAAAGCTTTTCATTTTTAATATTTTCTACTGATGTGTTTCCAACAACATAAACATTTTTTGGATTTTCACCAAGTTGAATAATTCTTTTTTTATATGTTTGATGTGTTACAAAATGAAAATTTGCAAATTTTGTTATAGAGTGTCTTATTGGTTCATCAATTACACCAAGCGTCGTTTCTCCACCTGAAATGTGTATAATTGGCAGCTTGTAAAAGCCAGCACTGATCACTGCCGAAAAAATTTCGTATCTGTCTCCTAGCACAATCATTGCGTCAAAATTTTCTTTAGAGAAAATTTTTCCGAATTTAATTACACCAATACTGAAGAAATTTAAAATTGATTTATTTGTGTCACTTTGAAAAGGTATTTTAATCTTATAATTTATATTTAATTTATCTCTGATAAAATTTTTATATGTTTCATGTTTTTGAAAAAGGTGAGATCCAGTTATTCCAATTTTAATATTTAAACTTTTGACTTTTTTTAGTTTTAAAATAACTGGCTTTAATAGATCATAATCAGCTCGTCCACCTGATACGATTAAAATTTTTTTTATACTTTTACCTAATTTGTTCATCTTTTTTAAAACTGACCTTTGCTCTTTTTTTTATAACCTTTGGCCATGACATTGGTGATAAGCCATTTCCTGGTCTCTTTACTGTAATATTTTTATCAGTAAACCTTTGACCTTTCTTAATCGGAATTTTTGCAACAATAGACTTTCTTGCAAAAAAAATATTTTGTTTTTCTGACATTGAAACTTTCTTAATTTTACTACCTTTTGCTACATCAATATTTCTTATCGAGTTAACCATTTTGCTAAATTCTTTTGGTTCTAAACTAGATTTGTGATCTGGACCTTTAAATTTTTTATTTAAAGTAAAATGTTTCTCTATAACTTTTGCATCTAATGCTGCAGCTGCAATTGGCACTTCTATACCTAAAGAATGATCTGATAAACCGAATCTATTTTTATATCTTTTTTTAAATTCATCTAAAACTTTTAAATTCACGTCTTTGTAGGGTGTCGGATAAGCTGTATTACAGTGAAGAACAATTATTTTATTTTTCTTAAGTGATTTTGAAGTTAAAATTTTTAAAGCTTGATCTATCTCTTTAAAATTTGACATACCAGTAGATAATATTACCTTTTTATTAAACTCTGAGATTTTTTTTAAGTAAGGAAAATTGTTTATCTCACCAGAGGGAATTTTAATTATTGAGAGTTTCAATTTTTTTATTAAAAAATTTAAACTGTCTAAATCAAAAGCAGAGGATATAAAATCAATTCTTAGTTTTTTTGAGATTTTTAATAATTTAAATTGATCTTTTTTAGTTAGCTCAAGTTTTTTAATCATTTCTAACATATTATTTTTTTTCAAGCTTAAATTTTTTTGTTGATATTTTGCTAAGGTAAGTTTTTTTGTTACAACATCTTCAGGGTTAAAGGATTGAAATTTAACAGCATCAGCTCCACATTTCTTAGCAGCAAAAATTAATTTTTTTGCTAAATTAAAATTACCGTTATGATTAACCCCAGCCTCTGCTATTATATATGTATAGTTTTTTAAATACATTTTTTATCGATTTGCATTTTAAGTCCTTTTCTTAAATTTATACTGGGACTCCATGATAAGATTTTTTTTGCTAATTGAATTTTTACGTCCATTGGGTTTAACATTTTTGAAAAATTTAAATTATTAGTAATTGTTATTTTGCTTTTGCTATTTGAAATTCTCTTTAATGTTTGTGCTATCTTAAAAAAATTAACGCATTGATTTTGACCTAAATTAAAAATACCGTATTTTTTTTTTTTATAAGATTTAAAAACTCCTTTTGCAACATCCTTTGCATGAATTAAATTGATTTTGGTATCCTCGTTATTTTGAATTTGAATATGTTTATGATTTTTTATCTTATTGATCAAAATAGAAATAATCTTATTATCTTTCATACCATGACCATAAATAGATGTGGGTCTTAAGATCGTTAATTTAAATTTTTTATTTCTTAATTTTGAAATTGACTTTTCCGATAAAATTTTTGAGTTAATATAAATATTTTTAGATTTTAATTTTAATTTTGATTCCTCAGAATTTTTCTTTTTTTCATCTTTATAGATTGCAGCGCCTGAAAGAAAGATAAAGTGTTTGTTATTAGTTTTTGACCATCTTGCTAATCTCAGTGATGTTGAGACATTTACTTGATTAATATAATTTTTGCTCTGTATTATTTTACCGTCTGGAACAAACGCTCCGATATGTATTAAGCATGCTAATTTACTGAAAATTTTATTAAGTTTTCTTAGTGACAGATTTTTGTTTAAATCTAATTTGACCCAATAAAGATTCCTATGTTTTATTTTGGGCTTATTTCTAGAAAAAGTTACTATCTTACAATTTTTACTCAAAAATATTGAAATTACATGCATACCCAACAAACCTGAGCCGCCTGTAACACCTATAAACTCAGTATTTAAAACCATTTATTGATAACACCCTTGCCAGTATTTTTTTTTAAATTCTTTCTTTTCACTCCATCAAGAAATATCTCTTCAATATATCTAAACGAGATACCTTTTTTAATTCTTGGTTTTTTCAAAGTTTTTTTTTGAATAAAATTTTTTATGTACATCTCTGGCTCATTAAAACCAAAATGAGATCTAATTGAAGTAGTGCCTGAAAACCTTGGATTAAATTCAAATGGAACAGGTTCATTTTTTCTATTTTTAAGTTGGATATTAAAAGTGCCTTGATTGTCGATTAAATGTGCAATTTTCATCACAAGTGCCGAAATTTTTTCATCTCTAATAATTTCAACAACCCAGGATGTACCATTAACTAGTTTTCTTTTTGCGAGAAACGGACCAAAAATTTTTTTATCTTTTGATTTAAAATAACTGCAAGTGTATTCGTTTTCGAACATATCTTTTTCAGTGCCAATGTGCTCTTGAATAATTGGATTAGGCACTTTTTTTATTAAATATTTCAATTCATTCATATTTTTAATTAAATGAAGGTTTCTTGATGATGTTCCAAATCGGCTTTTAAGTATAAAAGGTAATGTAAGTTTTTTAGGAAGTAATTTTAAATCTCTCTGATTTCTAATTATGAATGTTCGTAAAAAAGGAAGATTATTTTTTTTTAAAAATTCTTGAGTAGCATATTTATCATCAGCCATCTTAATTACGTTTAAGTTAGATATACATACCTCGCACCCAGTTTTTTTTTTAATAATATCTTTATGCTTTGAAAAGAAAATCATATCAAATTCTGATCCAATCATTAGTATATCAATTTTATTTATTTTTAAATTTTTCAGGAACCATTTCAAAGCTCCTTTATCTTCAACTTTAGGAATAATAATTGATTTTCTCGTTCTAAATAGAGCAGCATTGGAATGGTTTATATCTGCGGAAATTACATTGCATTTAATCTTTGATATCTTTAGTGCCTTAATAATAGATTGCCCGACTCCACTACCAGCGCCAGTCACTAAAATATTTAGATTTTTCATGATTTGTTAATCATTAAAAATACTAGACTTATAAGCAATTGAGTTTTTGCTATTTAAGAACCAATCAATTGTTTTTTTAAGACCCGTTTCAAAACCTTTTTTAGAGGCAAATTTAGGTTTCCATTTGTAGATTTTATTTGCTTTCTTAATCGAAGCACACAATCTGTCTACTTCACTATTCTTAGGTCTTACCCTCGAAGGCTCTTTTTTAATAGAAATTTTAATGCCCATAATTTTTGCAATCTTATGCGCTAATTGTTTTATTGAAATTTCGAAACCACTGCCTACATTCACTACTTCTCCGATCCCCTTATTACTTATTATAGAGGCTAAGAAAGCGTCTGTTGTATCTTCAATGAATGTGAGATCTCTCGTTGGATGTAATGATCCCAATTTCAAATTATTTTTTTTATTAATTTGAGTAATAATCGTTGGAATTATTGCCCTGGCCGATTGTCTTGGACCAAAAGTATTAAATGGTCTTAAGATCGAAACTGGTAAACCAAAAGATCTCTGATAAGATAAAGCAAGTTGATCTGCAGCTATTTTACTAGCAGCATAGGGCGACTGTGCCGAAAGAGGGTGTTTTTCATCTATGGGTATATACTTTGCGGTCCCGTAAACTTCACTAGTTGAAGTGTGAATTATTTTTCTTACATTTGAAATTTTTGAGGCGTTTAAAATATTCAAAATACCATTTACATTTGTATCAAAATAAGATTTAGGAGCTCTGTAAGAATAGGGTATGCCAATTAATGCAGCTAAATTTATTATAATATCAAATTTCTTAATTGTCTTATTTATAAGATTATCATCGCGGATATCACCAGTAATTACATTGATATTCTTTTTGACTTTTTTGTCTATTTTTTCAAGCCAGCCCCAAGAGTTGAATGAATTATATTGTACTAAGCAAGTTAATTCATGATTATTCCTTACAAGCTTTTCTGTAAGATGAGATCCGATAAACCCTTCAGAGCCTGTAAGAAATATTTTCATTGATTAAAAGTTATTCAAGATTATCAAGTTTGTTAGAACGATTTGAAAAAAATTTTTTTGCAAAGTAAATATATAATAAAATTCCAAAAATAGATGTTAAGAATGAAACCGTAAGATAAAATTCTAACAAGTTGCTTGAAATATTTGTTCCGAAGATAAGTGCCATCCAAATACAAAGATGTTGAATATCTAAAAGAAATAGTGTCGTTTTTTTGAAAAAAATACTTCTTAAATATGGTTGGATTTTATTTCGTTTATCAATCTCATTACACCATCTTGCTAGTGCTGAAAATCTGTCTAATATTAAATGTTGTATAGGGTAAATCAATAAAATTATAAAATAAAAAGATAAATCAAAAAATGTATTATTTTTTAATAGTAAAAATTTAATGAAAAGTATGTGTAGCAAACCAATGCTAATTATGTCAAAAAGACCATCAATAAACCTACCAAAAAATGAGGATTTGTTCTGATATCTTGCAATTAATCCATCTGAATAATCTACAACAAATGAAATTATAAATACGAAAATAGCTAACTGAATATTTTCACTATCTTTGATTCCTATAAAAAAACCAATAATCGCTAAACTTAGACCAAATACCGAAATTAAATTTGGGTTAAACTTTAAGAATAAGGGCGAGACTACTATTGATAAAAACCTATATACAGAACCAAAAAATGAATAAGACTTATAGATCAAAAATAAATCCTTATTTTTTTTTAATTGTTTTTTATAAAAATTCATCATTCTATTTATTTAAAAATTTTGAGTTATGCCTTGGTTCTTTATATGCAAAACCTTGTCACAATACTTTAATGAATTTTTATCATGACTTATTAAAATTATAGCAGTTTTACCCTTAAGATCTTTTATTTGTTCAGTAACAAGTGCCTCTGTTTTTTTATCTAAAGAATTTACAGCTTCGTCCATAATAATAATTTTTTTTCTGTGATAAAATGTTCTAGCAATTGCTACTCTTCGAGACTGACCTCCAGATAATCGAACTCCATTTTCACCTATTAAAGTTTTTTTACCGTTTGGCAAATTATCTATAACATCATTAAGATTTGCTTTTTTTATTGAGTCCTGAAATCTCTCCAAGTCTACTTTATGCTCATCTTGTTCTAAAGAAATATTATTTTCTATGGTATCATCTAATATTATTGGGTCTTGAGGTAAATATGCTGAGAAACTTTTCATTGTCTCGGTGAAGTCAATTTTTTTACCATTTAATTTAATCATTCCTGTTTGTGGTTTAATTAATCCTAACAAAATATGAATTAATGTAGTCTTACCAGCTCCAGACTCTCCCATAATACCAATGCAATCATTTTCCTTTATTTTTATATTTAGATTTTTAAATACAGTTTTGTCAGAATTTTGATACTTAAAATTAATATTTTCTAAACTTATTTCTGAAAAATTATCTAAATCAAGATTACTTGGATAATTAAGATTATTTTGACTTTCCAAGTTTGATTTGTTTTTTTCTAAATCTGATACTACTAAATTAATTGCTTGCGCAGCATAGCTAAGTCTACCTCGAGCATTTACTATAATTGCAACACTTGGAAGTATACGTAGAGCAGCAAATAAAAAAACTGAAATAATTGGTATATATTCGGTTGCATTAAAACTATCAGCAAAAAATAAATAAATTATAAATAGTAAGGTTGGTGCTATAATTATAAATTCAAAAACATATCTTGGAGAGTCTTTGATTAGTGAAGACTTAAGCTCTACATCTATAACCTTTTTTGCTTTAGACCTCATCGAAGATAGAAAAAAGTTTTGTTTCGATAAGACTTTAATCTCTTTAAAAGCATTTATTCCAGAGTCAACTATTTTGAAAATATGCTTTGATAATTCAATTTTATTTTTTCCAAGTCTTGAGTTGATAGGCTTCAAAAAAAATTCATAAATAAAAATTACTGGTAGAAAAAAAATTAATAAAAAAATTACAATTTCATAGTTAATAAATATTAAAAATAAAAAAATTGTAAGAAAAATAAGTACTTCACTTATCACTCTGAAATAAGCATCGATTGCCGATGCACAGTCAGATGACAATTCTCTAATGTTTCTTTTATATTCAGAGCTATTTCTCAAAATATAATCTTCAAAATTCATAGTTTGATATGCAGTCATTAATGCAACTTGAATATTTGTATATTGAGTAAAAGCAAACTTAGTTATCATCCATCTTATAAAAATTGATAATATAGTTTTAAATAAAAAAATTAATATCAAAATAACGCTTAATGTAATAACAAGATTTTTCCTTTCAAAATTTTGAAAAAATTTTATCTGTGAAAAATTAAAAAAATTGTTTTCAATATCTAAAATTACAGATACGTAAGGTGCAATTAAACCGATACTTAAAAGATCTATCATGCTTGATGTAATAAATAAAAATATTATGAAGAATAAATAATTTTTATTGATCTTCAGAATATTAAATAACTTAAAAATATTATTTGACATTGCCTCTTTATTAAAATTTTTTTTTAAATATTTTGTTTTTTTTAATTTTAGTCATAGCTCCGCACTTACCCTGCTATGGATATGGATAAAATTTTATTCATAATTTATTACTAAAGCGGATAACAATAATTTCCGGATTTTTTATTTATGGATATATTTATTTTACCTGTATTAGCAATAATTTTGTTTTTATCAATATTAACTATATTGAGAATAATATTTTTTAGTGGTCCTGAAATAATTTGTGCCTTAGTTTTTATCATTTTGAAAAAAAATGAATTAGAAATGTATCCTTTTTTATTTTCACTTCTTTTACAATAATCTACAAAATTCATAATTTGATCAGAGTCATTTTGACTCCCATAAATAAAATATTGAAGTCCTTTGATAAAATTAAAATTAGAATTGCTTTTTGATAAATTTAGTTCTGATTGATAAAAAAAAATATAATTACCTAAAATATTTTTTATTTTTTCTTTCTTGTTATTCTCGGTGATTAATACTCTAGGATAATAAACTTCAAAATTTTTTTGGAATTTCTTTGAAAGTTCAGATAAAAAAATGCCCTCTTGATTTTTTTTTATTTTTGCAACTGCCCACATAAATTATTTATTTCTTTTAAGTTCTTTTTTTAATTCGTCATATTCTCTCATTTTCCTTGCCATAAAATTAATTGTAAGTTTCGTTCTTTCAGCAATACCCTTGGGAGTTATGACGTAATTTAAATATTTGATTTTATTATTTTGCTTTTGAAAATTTTTAATTTTAATTAGTCCTTTTTTTTTAAGTTCTTTTAAACAATAGTTTAATTTGCCGAGACTAAAACCAAGCTCTTCTGCGAGTTTTCTCTGGCTAGAGTTATTTTCCCTATTAATTTTTCTCAAGACCTCAAAGTGATCTTCTGTTTTTTTCATATAATTGTTTACTAATGTTCAATAATTGAACGTATATAAAAATAATTACGATTAAAAGTCAATATTTTACTTTTATTTTTTTTAAAAAAATACTATATTTGTTCAACTTTTGAACATATTAAGCTTATTATGGACGCTCGAAATTTAAAATTACTTGATTGCACTCTTAGGGATGGTGGATATTACAATAATTGGAAATTTAATATTAATGATGCCAATAAATATCTTAAACAAGTTTACTCCTCTGGAATTGATGTGGTTGAAGTAGGGTTTAACTTTTTTGAAAATAACCCGAATTATGGAAAATTTGCATTCACAGACAAAAATCTTATCAAAAAATTAAAAAAATCTAAAAATACTAAGCTTGCGATAATGATTAATGGAACGGATTTTTTCAAGATAAAAGGAAATTATAAAAAATATTTAGATAAAAAGTTTAAAAATAATTATTTAAGTTTTTCTATAATAAGAATTGCAGCTCATTACAAGGATATAAGTAAGTTACTTAAATATATAAAATATTTAAAGAAATTGAACTACAAGATATGTTTTAATTTAATGCAAATAAATAATGTTTCTCAAAATGAACTTAAAATCTGTTTGAGAAAACTATCATTGTCAAAAAGCGTTGATGTTTTTTATTTTGCAGACTCCTTTGGTAACTTGAAGCCTGAGAATGTTAAATCAATTTGTGAAATTATCAGGAAAAATTGGAAAAGTGACATTGGTATTCATGCCCATGATAATTGTGGATTGGCTCTCAAAAATTCAATTCAAGCTTTTAAATCAGGTGTGAAGTGGATTGATAGCACAATTCAAGGTATGGGCCGTGGAGCAGGAAATGTTAAAACTGAAAGTTTATTAAGAAAATTTAAATTTGCCAACTACAAACCGTCATCAATAAATAATATTTCAAAAAAATATTTTTTAAATTTAAAAAAAAAATATAAATGGGGCAAATCAAATTATTATAAAATTGCAGCTAACTTTAATATACATCCAACTTATATTCAGATGCTTCAAACAGACAAAAGATACTCTGCAACTGAAAAAATGAAATCTATTAATTCTTTGAAAAAAATTCAAGCAACAAGCTTTGATCCTAACAAACTTGAGGAAACATTTGTAAATTATAAAAATTTCAAAGGAAATTGGAATGCAAATAATTGGTGCTTCAATAAAAATTTAATTATTCTGGGGCAAGGACCCAGCCTCAAAAATAAAAATACCGTTGAAAAATTGAAAAAAGTTATATTAGAAACTAAATCAACTGTGCTTGCTATTAATGTAAATAATTACATACCTGAATATCTGATTGATTATTATGTTTCAGCTAATGAAACAAGAATTCCGTTAGAACAACACAAATATGAAAATTTAAAAAAGCCTTTAATCATTCCAAAGTTTAAATTAAATAAAATGAAAACAAAAATTGGAAATGTCAAATTTCTTGACTATGGTGTGCTGGTTAAAGATAAAAAATTTGAATTTTATAAAAATTTTGCGGTAATACCTTTTAATCTTACTTTTGCTTATGCAGTGGCTCTGGCTTTAATAGGTAAGGCAAAAAAAATATATTTTGCTGGTTTTGATGGGTATAAAAAAAATCACCGTTTATCAAATGAGATGCAAAAAACTATTGAGGTAATTTTAAAAAACAATAAGTCATTGAAACTAGTCTCACTCACTAAAACCAGATATAAATTTTATAGAAAATAATTTGATGAATAGAAACTCTGACTTTATAGTTGTAATACCAGCGAGATTTTCGTCAAAAAGATTACCTGGCAAACCTTTAAAAAAGATACTAGGAATACCGATGATAATTAGAACTTGCATGCAGTGCCTAAAAGTGGTGAAAAAATCTCAGCTAATTGTTGCCACTGATGACAAAAGAATTCAAAAATGCTGCGAAAAATATTTAATAAATTCAATACTTACATCTAAAAAATGTAAAACTGGTACTGATAGAGTCGCAGAGGTAGCCAAAAAAATAAAAGTAAAAAATTATATTAATGTTCAGGGAGATGAACCTATATTTAACCCTGTCGATTTAAAAAATATGATAAAACTTTCAAAAAAAAATAGAAATAAAATATTATTAGGTTACACAAAAATACAAAATAAAATAAATGCCAGTAATAAAAATATTCCAAAAGTTGTTTTTGATAAAAATGAAAATTTGCTTTACGCTTCTAGAGCTCCTATTCCCTTCGCAAATTTAGGTAAGTCTACAGAATTCTGGCGCCAGGTCCTTGTGTATTCATTTCCAAGAATTGAGATATTAAAATTTTATAAAATAAAAAATAAAACATCTTTAGAGGAAAAAGAGGATATTGAGATCTTGAGATTTTTAGAAATTGGTTCTCATGTAAAGCTTGTTAAAATGACAAACAAATCACATCCAGTAGACACCATTAAGGACCTTAATCAAATAGAAAGATTTTTAGATAATAAAAAAATAAACCGAATATGAGTATAATTAATATTTTTTTAAAATCAAAGTGGGATCTAAGTAAAATTGAAAAAAAAAAATTTCTACTGGTAGACGGCAACTCCAATCCTTTTGTAAAATATTATGATAAAAAAGATTTTAATATACTCTATAGACGAGGGGAAAAAATAAATATAAGAATTTTAATAAAATGTATTTTTGATTTGAATATTTCTTCACTTAATTATTTCAATCATTTTATAAAAACATCCAGCCCCAAACTAATTCTTACAGCTTTTGATTACCATCCAATTTTTTATAAACTTAAAAAGGTAACAAAAATTAAAACGTTAATGCTCCAAAAGGGAAAAAGAACTTTTTCAGATAATATTTTTAAAAATCAAATATTTATTAAAGAGTCAAAGTCTAACAATTATTTTGTTGATTATATTTTTTTATATAATAAATCTACTTGTGATAATTATAAAAAGCTAATCAAAGGAAATTATTTTTCTATTGGATCCTTTGAAAATAATTTTAAGAAATTGGATTTTTCCTCCCAAAAAAAAGAAGTCTTGTTCATTTCTAATTTTAAAATTGATAATTACAATAAAGTAGAGAAAAATTGTGAAAATGATGATTTAGTAGTTTTAAATCTTTACAGATTAGCTATAAAAAATAAATTAAAATTCAATATTCTCCCAAGACAAGCTGATAAAGCCAAAAATAAAAAAGAATTTTATTATTACAAAAATATTTTAAGAAATAATTTTAATTTTTTAAAAAAAAAGAATGTTTCAAGTTCCTATAAAATCTCAAGTAAATTTAAATATATTTTCTGTACATATTCTACTTTGGGAGTTGAAAATCTTTCGAAGGGCGGGAGAACCGGGTTTATATTTTTTAAGTCTTTAAACAATCCATGTAAATATTATCGATTTGGAAGTCTGGAAAAAATTAAAAATAGAGGCTCTTTTTGGACGTCTGATTATAAGTTTAATTCTAATGAATTAAAGAGAGTTTTTAATTTTGTCACTAAATC
>MDTB01039882.1_pt1 | contig 26824 bp, 31 predicted proteins | sample 811161 | NCBI WGS metagenome assembly MDTB01 (sample SAMN05326650, study PRJNA326480) | marine metagenome | isolation source: seawater | place: Mediterranean Sea | collected 2009 | reverse complement strand
TTAAAATAAGAGTAAAAATAATAAACTATCTGACAAACTATTCTTGCCCAATTAATAGAATTAACACCTGACATATTAATCTTTTCTCTGAAAGAATTGTCTGAAAACATTTCTTTTACTAAATTTTGACAATCATCAAATGAACCCTTGATTGCAATATTGTAAATATTATTGGATCCTATAGTTGTCATAATTTTTCTTTGAATATTAGAAATTTTATTATGTGGGTGTAACACAAAAACATTAATATTTTTTCTGTCATTAAAAGCCGAAATTGCTGCTGATCCTGTATCACCTGATGTAGCTACAATTATGTTAATCTTTTTTTTTGACGTAACATTGAGATGATCATACATATTGCCAAGAACTTGCATTGCGATATCTTTAAAGGCTAGTGTTGGTCCATGATAGAGTTCTACTAAATTAATACCTCCAACTTTTTTTATTTTAATAACATCATCGGTAAGAAAATTTTTATAAGATTTTTTTATTAAAATGTGCAATTTATCTTTCTCTAACTCTGGTGAGCAAAAATGTGATATTATTTCTGTTGCGAGGTCAATATATGATAATTGTGATAATTTTTCGATTTTAGATTGGTCTAAACGTTTAATTTCTTTAGGAATAAAAAGTCCACCATCTGGCGCCAGCCCTCTTAGAAATATTTCTTTGAAGCTGTAGCTTTGTTTCTTATTCCTTGTGCTAATATATTCCACTATTTAATTGATTTTTTATCTTCTTTAAAATATTTGTTCCATGACACTCTTAGTAAACCCAACAGTGTAAATGAAAGTATAATAATAAAAAGAGCAATTTGTCCGCCCGATGTGTCTGAAACACAAACAGCGCACATCTGATTAACTTCGAGGTTTAAATAATTTAAAGTCATTTTTTAAAAAAAATAAATTGAATTATAGCTTCTTTTATATTCTTTGTCACATTAGGGTCAACCAATAAAACCAAGGCATACTTTTCTGTCTCCCCTCCTTTTAAAGTCTGCTCTTCATAACAAAAGCAGTTCATTTTAGTAATGTAGTCTTTTAACTCACTTGGATAAACTTGAAAAGTGGCCATTCCAGTCATTTTTTTTTGGCTAAAATTTTTTACAGTATAATTTATTGTTTTAATTTCTCCTGGAGTAATAGTAATTTTTTTTTCTTCAGTTTGAAATTCAAAAGATAAGTTTTTATGTACGCTCGTTATTAATTTAGCATTTATTTTATTTTTGTTTTCTTTATTTTGGTTTAAATAGAGAATTGCAAAACTTAATGCAGTAATTAGTAATACTAAAAAAACTAAATAAAATTTTTTTATTTTAAGCAAATTTATCCACTAAAATTGATATAAAGATTGCAAAAAGATAGAGAATTGAAAAAGCAAATATTTGTTTAGCTATATTTTTTTCTAATTCTTTTTTTTTAGCCTTAAATAATTGAAAACAAATTAAAATATAATATGCGCTTAATGGAAGTGAGAATGATAGAAAAATTAAACCTAAAAATTCTAAATAAAATGGAGCTAAAGCTACAGGAAATAAAATTATAGAATAAATCAAAATATTTTTTTTTGTAGTTTGAACTCCAGATGTTACTGGCAACATTGGTATATTTGCCTTTTTGTAATCATCTGATTTGAAAAGACTTAAAGCCCAAAAGTGTGATGGTGTCCAAATAAAGATAATTAAAAATAAAATAATAGATTCTAACGAGATCTGACCTGTTGCTATGGACCATCCAATAACTGGTGGTAATGCTCCTGCTGCTCCGCCAATAACAATATTTTGAGGAGTTTTTCTTTTTAACCAGATTGTATAAATAAAAACGTAGAATGATATAGTTAACGCAAGCAAAGAAGCCGCTACAATATTTGAAAAAAAATACAAAGCACCAACTGACACAAAAGAAGATATTGTTCCAAAAATGAGCGCTTGTTTTCTTGTCAATTTACCTGTTGGTATTGGTCTTAAACAGGTCCTGGACATTACTGAATCTACATCGGCTTCATACCAACAGTTTAAAGCGCCAGCTGCGCCAGAACCAAGTGCGACCGCTGCAATAGAAAAAATTGCATTTAAATAATCCAAATTTTTAAAAGGTGTAATTAAGAACCCAACAACACATGTAAAAACAGCTAATGACATTACCCTTGGCTTCATCAGCTCGTAAAAAGCTTTAAAAAAAGTAATATAACTTATTTTATATCCAGATGTTTTTGTTTGAGTATTAAGCAATTTAATTCCTTGTCTTAAATTATTCCCCTAGAACAAAGTAAATTAGTCTAGTGAATACAGTATACTTGCCTTCGGCTACCATCAGTCCAACAAAGCAAGCTATGGCTGTCATCGGCCAAAGCAGAACATTTACCAGAGCATAACGTTCCCAAAATAAATGCATAAAAAAAGCCATAATAAGTCCAGCTTTTAAGAACATGAAGAACAATATCAGAGACCATCTCAATAAGCCTTGAAATTGATACCAGTCAACCATGTAAGAAAAAAAACTTAATACAAACAACAATCCCCAAATCCACAGGTAAATTCCAATTTTATGTGTTGTTGGAGATTTTTGTTTATTTTTACTTAATTCTGTATTTTCATTCATAATATTATCTTACCAGAGATAGAAAAAAGCGAAAATAAAAACCCATACTAAATCAACAAAGTGCCAGTAAAGTCCTAATATCTCTATTGAAACATAATCTGACTTCATTGTAGTAAAAAATCCTCGTCTTCCATTATCAAAGTCTCCCCGGAAAATTTTTCGCGCAAAAATAAACAGGAATATAACACCTATTGAAACGTGTGTGCCATGAAAACCAGTAATCATAAAAAAGTAAGATCCAAATTGTTTTGCTCCAAAAGGATTGTCCCAAGGTCTTACACCTTCGTGAATTAATTTCGACCATTCAAACACCTGCATTCCCACGAAAGTCAAACCACCTAGTGCAGTAGCTACAACAAGCCAACCACACATTTTTTTATTTTTCTCATAACCGTATTTAACAGCAAGAGCCATAGTTCCACTACTTGTTATAAGCACAAAGGTCATGATAGCTATCAACAATAAGGGAACAGGTACACCGAGAAAATTAAGTGCAAAAACTTCACTTGGATTTGGCCACTCTACCACTGTTGATGACCTACTCTTCATGTACGAAATTAGAAAACAACTAAAGATAAATGTATCGCTCAATAAAAAAATCCACATCATCGCTTTGCCCCATTGAACACCTTTAAAAGCAGTTTGGTCTGATCCAAGATCATTAGGGAGGCCTTTCCAGCCTTTTGGGAGTTTTTCAATAGATGAGTCAGACATTTTTATTCCTTAACTTGATAACATTAATCCAAAAAGAACAATCCATACAGCTAAAAGAAAGTGCCAGTATACAGCACAAGTATCAATCAAATTATTAATCTCCTCTTTTTTGAGGCTTCTTTTAATAAATTTTGAAGTTGTTTTACCCCAAAAATATATTCCACCAACTATATGAAGACCATGTATTGTTGTAAATAAATAGAAAAAGGCATTAGCAACATTGCTCGTTGCATAATATCCGGTACTCATAAGCTGATACCAGACTATAAGCTGACCAATTAGAAAAGAGTAAGCGAGAAAACCAATAAAGTACAAGCCATTTTTAGTTTTATGGTAAATATCTTTCCCAGCATACTTGGTTGTCATATGAAAAACTAAACTACTTAACACCAAAATACCTGTGTTCAACCAAAGCAACCATGGTTCTGGCATATTCTTCCAGTCGCTGACAAGCATTCGATCAGAGTATGCCACTATAAATAGTGAAAACAGAACCGTACTCGCGGCCATTAATGTTCTCAGGCCTAATTTTTGCTTGCTTAAATTGACTGTTTGACCTTGATGTTGGTTATCTGCTTCTATCTGATCTTTTTCCCAAGGTTTTTCGGTTAAAAGCTGAAAAATACTTTTCTTTTTGATCACGTTTTCTCAACTTTCGCTCCTATTATCTCGCTCGGAGGTTGGTTTTGAGGAATATAGTCTTCTTTAGCTCCAGGAACGCTGAAGTCGTATGGCCATCTGTAAACTTTTGGAAGGTCCTTGCCCCAGTTACCATGTTCTGGTGGCATCTGAGGGGTTTGCCATTCCAATGAATTTGCTTTCCATGGATTTTTTTCTGATTTCTTACCCAGTCTTGCACTTACAATTAAATTATACAAGAATACTAACTGTGCAACACCAACAATTAAAACGGCAATAGTTATAAACTTATTTAAAAGTAATGTTGAAGTGTCTATGTATGGACTGTCATAAATTTCAAAATATCTTCTCGGAACTCCAACAAAACCTTGGTAGTGCATTGGAAAATAGATTGCGTAAGAACCTATAAACGTTATCCAGAAATGTATTCTTCCTAATGTCTCGTTCATCATTCTGCCAGTTATTAGCGGGTACCAGTGATAGATTGCTCCAAAAATTACAAGAATTGGAGCAATACCCATAACCATATGAAAATGAGCCACAACAAAATAAGTATCTGATAATGGAACGTCTACTGTTACATTTCCTAAAAATAATCCAGTCAAACCACCATTTAAAAAAGTAACTATGAAAGCCAGTGAAAATAACATTGGAAGTGATAGTTGTATATTTCCTCTCCATAGAGTTAAAATCCAATTGTAAACTTTTATTGCTGTAGGAACTGCAATAATTAATGTTGTAGTTGCAAAAAAGAAACCAAACCAAGGGTTCATACCACTGACATACATATGGTGAGCCCAAACAAAAAAGCTTAAAGCCCCAATTCCAACAATCGCCCAAACCATCATTCTATATCCAAAAATCGTTTTTCTGGAGTGAACTGAAAGTAAATCAGAAACTATTCCAAAAGCAGGTAGAGCAACGATATAGACTTCGGGATGACCAAAGAACCAAAATAAATGCTGAAACAAAATTGGACTTCCACCTTCATGTGTTAATGTTTCGCCAAGTGATACCATTGCAGGCATAAAAAAACTTGTTCCAAGTAAACTGTCCAGTGTCATCATTAAACAGCCAACCAATAATGCTGGAAAAGCAAACATAGCGAGTGCTGTCGCTGTAAAAATTCCCCAAATAGTTAGGGGTAATCTCATAAGTGTCATTCCTCTTGCTCTTAATTGTAATACAGTAATAATGTAGTTAAGACCGCCCATTGTGAAGCCGGCTACAAAGAGTATAAGTGAGATTAACATTAAAATTATACCCATATCACTTCCGGGTGTTCCGGCAGTAATTGCCTGTGGTGGATAAAGTGTCCAACCAGCCCCTGTCGGTCCTCCTGGTACAAAAAAGCTAGCTAATAAAACTAGAACTGCAACTACGAATGCCCAATAGCTTAACATGTTCACATATGGAAAGGCCATATCTCTGGCTCCACACATTAGGGGGATCAGTAGATTTCCAAATCCTCCTAAAAATAATGCAGTCAATAAATAAACAACCATTATCATCCCGTGCATAGTAACGAACTGATAATATGCTGCTGGATCTAACCAACCTAATCCTGGAAAAGCTAACTGTATTCTCATTAACCAAGATAAAACTAAACCTAATAAACCTGTACCAACTGCTGTTAAAGCGTATTGAATTCCAATATATTTTGCATCTTGAGAAAATACATAAGTTGTCCACCAACTATGTGAATGATAAAGTTCTTGATCTGGAAGTTCTGCTTCTCTTACTGAGTCTATGTCAGTTGTGGGAACGTATGATCCGTCTGACACGTAATCTGATTTAGCTTCTAATTTATGTTCGTATTCATCTGACATTTTTTAATACTTTATAGTTTATTTTTCCTTTTTTACTAGTTGCAAATTGTCGTTCTTTTTATTTTTTACCAACATTTTCTCGAAAGTTATTTGTTTAGCTTCCCATTTTTTATAATCTTTCTCTTTATCTACGATCACTCTACCTCTCATAGCATAATGTCCAGATCCACAATATTCAGCACACAAAACTTCAAAATCTCCTGTTCTTGTTGGTGTCAACCAGTAATATGTTACTATGCCAGGCACCATATCCATTTTGCCCCTAAATTGTGGAACATAAAAATTGTGTAAGACATCTATGGTTCTTAATTCAAATTTAACAGGTCGGTCTATTAAAAGGTGGAGTTCTTGTGCATCTACTAGGAGATCATCTTTACCATTAGGATCCTCTAAAATTAAACCAAATGGGTTTTCATCATTTATATATTTAATGTCTGTTTTTCCCAAAATATTATCTTCACCGGGTAATCTATATTTCCATCCCCATTGATATGCAAAGACTTCAACTTTGTATGCGTTTTCAGGTACTGACACATATTGATTCCAAACGACTAAGCCGGGTGCCAGTAAAGCTGCAACACCAATCGCTGTAGCCCATGTAAGTCTACTCTCTAATTTTTTATCTTCGGGTTTATATTCTGCTCTTCTATTTTTATCGTAGCCAAACTTCCAAACACAATATGCAACAAAGAAACATATAGCGACAAAAACAATACCAGTTATCCAAAATGTTAAAATTATTGTGTCATCCATGTTTCCCCAATTTGATGCAACTTCTGTCCACCACCATGGAGACCAAAAATGAAATACGATGGAGCCGACTGTTATTAAGAAAATACTAAGTGCTACTATCATTTTAAGAGTTTGAGATTATAAAAATTCCTAAAAGTACAATTCCTACAATAAGGATGTGGTTTCCTAGATCTATCAAACCCATTTTTTTATTTTTTGGATCGATTAAATCTTTCCATCTAAATGGAACAGATTTTCTCTTTACCGCTATTTCAGCTTCGTTTTCATCTTTTTCAAGTCTGAGTGAGACTGAAAAAAATACAAAGTAAATGAATAGTATTAGAAATAATACTAATCCTAAAAGTAATGCGTAAGAAGTACTCATAATTTATTTGTTTTACTATATATATGACCTTTATTCATGTTTAATAAGGTTTTGCGACACTTTTGCAAGGTTAAATTCTGCAGAGTTTAAAGGCTAAATTATTTAAAGTTTAGTTGAAAACTTAAGATTGTGGTTGCGGCAATAGCGGCTGTTTCTGATCTTAATATGTTTGGGCCTAATGAAACCGGTAAAGCTTTTTTATAATCAACTATTGATTGTCTTTCACTTTCTGAGAAATCACCTTCTGGTCCCACTAAGATACAAGTGGTAGTATCCTTGGATATTTTTTTTAATAAATTGTTTGATTTACAATTAATATCACAAAAAATTAAATTACCGTTATGTGGGAAATTTTTAAGTAAATTATTCAATTTTTGAATTTGTAAAATCTGTGGTACTGAAATTCTGTTAGATTGTTCGCTAGCCTCAACAACGATTTTCTGAGATCTTTGAATATTTATTTCTCTAACTATACTTCTTTCACACAAAATAGGTAAAAACTTTTGTACACCAAGTTCTGTTGTTTTTTGTAACATAAAATCTTGATAAGATTTTTTTACAGGCGAAAAAGCTAACCACAAATTAATTTCTTTTTTTTTATGTATTGATAATTTATCAACTATTATTTCAGTAAAATCTTTACCATGATTAACGATAGTAGAATCCCACTCACCATTTTTTGAGTTAAATAAACTTATTTTATCTCCTTGATTTAGTCTAATAACATTTTTAACATAATGTGATTGTTTTTTTTCGAGCTTAAAAGTTTTTCCTTTTTCTAAATTTTCCGGAAAATATAATCTAAATTTAGGTTCCATGTGATATAAAATAACTATATTAAATATAATTTTATGATAGTCTAATTATAAATGTCAGTAATAGAAATAAACAAGATTATTCAAGCTATAGAAACTTCGGACGGTGCCGGGGTTAAGTTAAAAAGAAGTATTGGAACCCCAGAAGCAAACTATATAGATCCTTTTCTTATGCTTGATGAGTTTGGATCGGAAAATAAAGATGATTACATAGCAGGCTTTCCTGCTCATCCACACAGAGGTATTGAGACAGTTACCTACATGCTTAGAGGTAAATTTGAACATCAAGATAGCACTGGTGCAAAGGGTGTTATGGAGTCTGGGGATGTTCAATGGATGAAGACTGGTAGAGGAATTATCCACTCGGAAATGCCGGCAATGGCCGATGGCCAATTATTAGGATTTCAACTTTGGATAAATATGCCAGCAAAATTGAAAAAAAATAAACCAGAATATTTATATATAAAGGGTAAAGAGCTTGGGGTCCATAAAGAAAAAGGAATAAAAGTAAAAGTTATAGCTGGAAAGTTTAAAGAAGTTGAGGGACCTGAAAAAAATCACAATGTAGAACCAATTTATCTCCATATAGTTTTAGATCAAAAAAAGGAATTTAATTATCAAGTGCCTGGCCAACACAACTCTTTTATATACTTATTAAAAGGTGACCTTAAAATTGGAAAAAAGAATCATGAAAGAACAGGCTACTCACAATTAATTTTATTGAACAAGGGTAGTGAGTTAAATATTTTGGCTAATAAAAATAGTGAATTTTTATTTATTGCTGGAAGGCCAATCGGTGAACAAATAGCGAGAGGAGGTCCATTTGTAATGAGTACTAAAGAAGAAATTAATCAAGCCATAAAAGATTATCAAGATGGAACTTTTGCAAAATATTAATGCCAAAATCAATTATCATTAGTAAACACGGGGGTCCCGAGGTTTTAGAATTAAAAGAAATTGAAGTTGGATCACCTGGACCGAAAGAAATAAAAATTAAGAACTTGGCAATTGGATTAAATTTTATTGATACTTATCATAGATCAGGGCTTTATAAACTTAAGCTTCCCACTGGAATTGGAATGGAAGGATCTGGTGTGATCCTTGAAGTTGGAAAAGAAGTAAAAAATTTTAACAAAGGTGATAAAATAGCTTATTCACAAATGCCTTTAGGTTCTTATTCAGAGCAAAGGGTTATACCAGAAAAAATTGCAGTTAAAATACCTGATGGTGTAAATGAAAAGATAGCAGCAAGTATAATGACAAAAGGTTTAACTTCTTATTATCTTTTGTTTAAAACTTATAAGGCAAAAGCTGGTGAAACAGTTTTGTTTCATGCAGCTGCTGGAGGTGTTGGACAGATTTTTTGTCAGTGGGCAAAAAGCATTGGATGCAAAGTTATTGGTACAGTTGGATCAGATAGCAAGATAGATACCGCAAAAAAAAATGGTTGTGACTTTGTTATAAATTATAATAAGGAAGAATTTGACAAAAAGGTTCTTGATTTAACAAATAATAAAGGTCTGGGGGTGGTTTATGATGGCGTGGGGAAAGAGACATTTGAAAAATCAATTAACTGTTTAAAACCGATGGGTATGATGATCTCGTTTGGAAATGCCTCGGGACCCCTTGATCCAATAGATGTAAGAAAATACATAGCGCATAAAAGTCTTTTTTTCACTAGACCAGGATTAGCAGATTACGGGGCTGGGAGAGAAGCCTTAGAGGAAGGATCAAATATGCTATTTGAGCAAATTAAATATGGAAAAATAAAAGTAAAAATTTTTAAAGAATATGCATTATCTGAAGCCAGAAAGGCACATGAGGATCTTGAAGATAGAAAAATTTTAGGACCTGCAGTGTTAATGCCTAATGGATAATGAAAAAATAATAAGTCCATGTATAAGTATTTGTAAAAATGACCCAACTACAGGATTTTGCTTTGGTTGTGCAAGGACCGAAGAAGAAAAGAAAACTTGGAAAAAGATTGATACGAAAAACGAATGGAAAAAGGGAAATTTACAGATCTTATTAAAAAGAATGAGTCAAACTCAACTTAAAACTTTTAAACAATCTTATAAGGAAAAAATGGAATTTGGAAAATTAGTTTATTCAAAAAAATCAGAGAAAAAACCACAGAATTAAACCTACAAGCGCTAATATCATTATTAAAATTCTTATACCAAAAAGATATCTTGTAAGATTTTTAGACTTATCAATATCCTTTTTTTTTCCAGCACCCAACCTAATAACTAAATAAAATGATAAAAGTAAAATTATTACGATTAAAAGTATTATGGGTTTGCTAAACATAATTATTTAGATGTTAATATTATAGGTAAAAATAAACCCAAAGCATACAAAAGAATTATTACTATTGATGCGATAATAAAAGCTCTAATAGGAGTAATTTTCATATTCTCATTTTCCATCAAATTTCATATCTGACAAATGTAATTTTAACGCATTTGTAGATAAAAAAATTTCTAAAAGAAATAAAAGGATAGATATAATCATTGATATACAACATGTGGCAAATATCAGTCTAGCTACAAAAATAGCTTCTAAATACAAATTGAGAACTGTTAACATATTGAATAAAAAACCTAAGCTTGCTGCTCCAATGGCATATTTCAAATAATTTATTCTATAACTTAAATTTTTAAGTTGCCTTTCCCACTCTGGTGGGATGTGTTTCTCAAAAACATGCTCGTCGTGAAGTTTTCTTATTAAAGCACTTAAAGTATGAAACCTGTTGCTGTAAACAGTTATTATTAATGGAATAGCCGGAAACATCAATGCTGCAACTGTATAATCTATATTCATTTCGAATCGGATTGATTATGTATTTAGTGTTTGATATTTACAAGAACTATTAATGCTTAAACACATGAGAAATTTCATAGATGTGACAAGACTAAACAAACCGATTGGTTTTCTTTTATTGTTTTGGCCATGCTCATGGGGATTATCTTTGGCTCTTTATTTTGAAAAAGACTTTAATAATTTTTTTTATTATCTCGTTTTATTTTTTTTAGGTTCAGTTTTAATGAGAAGTGCCGGTTGTATTGTAAATGATATTATCGATGAAAATATAGATAAAAAAGTTTTTAGAACAAAAAATAGAGTCATTGCTTCAGGCAAACTAAAAAAAACAACAGCTTGGGCCTATGTTTTATTCTTGTGTGCATTAGCATTGTTGGTTCTGTTGCAATTTAATTTATTGACTATATACCTTGGGATGTTTTCGATGATTTTTGCGTTTTCATATCCATTTATGAAAAGGTTTACATATTGGCCACAGTTATTTTTGGGTTTTACTTATAACTGGGGGATAATAATGGGCTGGGCTTCCATTACAAATGATATTAATTATTTACCAGTTCTTCTTTATATTGGAGCCATATTTTGGACACTAGGTTATGACACCATTTATGGTATTCAAGACATCTCAGATGATGAAGTGATAGGAGTAAAGTCAACATCAATTAAATTTAAAGATAATCTTGGATTATTTGTTGGGATTTGTTACTTGGTAAGTTCTATTTCGATAGTCGCAGTTATGGCAAATTTAAAAATAAACTATACTTTAATATTTCTACTTTTTTTTATTTTTAGTCTTTTTTACCAAATAAAAATTTGTAAAACAAAAAAAGCTTCGTTGTGTTTGAGGGCTTTTAAGTTAAATAATTTTTCTGGCTTTATGGTTTTTATAAGTTTTTTCTTAATTAATCTCAATTTCTAATGGAACTTAAAACAATAATATTTTATATAAAAAGACTTTATAAAGATTATATTTCAAAATATTTAAATAAAATTTTTATAGCTCTATTTTTGTCTTTTCTAGTAGCTGGAACTACATCTGCTATTGCATGGTTATTAGATCCGGCTGTTAAGAAAATTTTTATTGATAATAATAAGACCTACGCAATTATAATTCCTGTCGCAATTATAATTGCATTTTCAACTAAAGGCATCTCTTTGTATTTAGCTAGATCAATAACATTAGTTCTGGGTCAGAAAGTAAAAGAACAGCTTCAAAATGAACTTGCGAGTAATATTTTATTGTCTGATACAGAAACATTAGAGTCAAAACATACGGGTAAATATATTTCACATTTAACATATGATGTGGGGTTAGTTAATACTCTTGCGAGTAATGCGTTGTTAAACATAATGAAAGATTCTTTGACTTTAATTTCTTTATTATTTGTAATGTTTTATCAAAATTGGAAGCTTGCAATATTTTCTTTAATAATGATGCCACTCTCAGCATATGTAGCAAGAACACTTGGAAAAAGAATTGGAAAAGCAACAAGCAAGGGGGCTGAGTCATCAGGTAGACTTTTTACATTATTCAGTGAAATTTTAAGAGGTTATAAAATAATTAAAATTTATCAAAGAGAAAAGTCTGAAATGGGTAGGGCATCAAACGCAATAAAAGACATGATGAATAAAGACATAAAAATCGGGAAGATAATGATTAGAGCTACACCGGTGATGGAAATTTTGTTGGGTTTTATTATTGCAACTTTTATATATGTTTCGGGGTATCTTATTACAACTGGTGAAATAGGGATTAATAATTTTTTCTCTTTTCTGGCAGCTATGATGCTTGCTTATCAACCGGTAAGATCTTTGGCAACTTTAAACATGGCTGTATATCAGGGTACAGCAGCACTTGAGCGAGTTTTTGGAATAATAGATAGAAAAAATCAAATTCAAAATGATGAAAGCGCACCTAAAATTAAAATAAAAAATTCTAAAATTAATTTTGATGATGTAAGTTTTAAATATTTAACTAGTAATGAGAACGCTGTTAGAAATTTATCTTTCTCAGCCGAAGGAGGGAGAATAACTGCTTTAGTTGGACATAGTGGTGCGGGTAAAAGCACAATAATTAATTTAATACCAAGGTTTTACCAACCTCAAAGTGGAGAAATATTTATTGATGAACAAAATATAAAGGATGTTTCTTTAAACTCTTTAAGAAACCAAATTGCCATAGTGAGCCAGGACACAATACTTTTTGATGATAGTATAGAAAATAACGTTAAATTTGCAAAAACTGATGCAACTAATGAAGAAATTAAAAATGCATGCAAATTAGCTGCTGCTGAAGATTTTATTTCTGATCTACCTGAAAAGTACAAAACTTTAATTGGAGAAAATGGGGTAAGACTTTCTGGGGGTGAAAAGCAGAGGCTCTCTATTGCGCGAGCAATTTTAAAAAACTCTCCTATAATTTTATTAGACGAAGCAACTTCTTCTTTGGACGTTGAGTCAGAAGAAAAAGTCCAAAATGCTATTTTTAACCTTACAAAAAATAAAACAACAATTGTAATTGCACACAGATTATCTACTATTAAAAAAGCTGATCATATTATAGTGATAGAAAAAGGTAATATTGTAGAGAGGGGAACTCACGAGGAATTATTAGAAAATTCAAACGTATATAAAAATCTTTATAAAAAACAAGTATTTTGATTATGTGGTTATTTTTATATAATTTTTTTTTAAATATTCTTTACATTCCGTATATTGTCATAATTTTATTAAGAATTTTTTTGAATAAAGAGCATAAATTAAAGTTTAAAGAAAAATTATTTTTTAATGAAGTTCAAAGACCACCTGGGTCACTTTTTTGGTTCCATGTAGCAAGCATTGGTGAATTAAATAGTATTTTGCCTATCATTGATTATTTCTTGAAAAAAGATAGAAGTTACAATTTTCTTATTACAACTGTAACTTTGAGTTCTTACAATGAATTTAAAAAAAAATTTGAAGAAAATAATAGAGTTTTTCATCAATTTTTACCTTATGACCATACGGTGTTGGTCAATAATTTTCTAGAATTATGGAAACCAGATATTGCTTCTTTTGTTGACTCAGAAATTTGGCCTAATTTTATTTTTAAAATAAAAAAAAAAAATATACCTCTTGTACTTTTAAACGCTAGAATAACTAAAAAGACACTTGGGCGATGGTTGTTTCTCAAAGGTTTTTCACAGACAATATTTGGTTTTTTTTCAGTTTGTATTGCATCAAGTAAAGAAACTATAAAAAATCTAGATTTGTTAAATGCCAAAAAAATTAAATTTTATGGAAATATAAAATTTTGTTCTAGAACTACTAATGCTACAAAAATAGATGATAAACAATTTGAAAGTTTGCAAAATAAAAGTGTTTGGTGTGCAGTAAGTACACATGATGATGAAGAAGTTTTTTGTGCAAAAGTACAGAAAATGATTAAAAAAATTAAAAAAAATTCCTTATGTATTATAATTCCAAGGCATATTGATAGAATAAAAAAGATTTCTCAAAAAATTGAAGAATCAGAACTTAAATTACAAATTAAAAATGAGAACGATCCTATAGATAGTTCTGCTGAGATTGTTCTGGTAAACTATTATGGTTCTGTTGATATTTTTCTAGAAAAAGTTAAAAATGTATTTATTGGAAAATCTTTAATCAAAAAACTAAGGCAAGTCGGTGGACAAAACCCAATTGAAGCAGCAAAAAAAGCTTGTTTTATATTCCATGGCCCATTTGTTTACAATTTTGCTGAAATTTATAGCTATCTTAAAGATAAGGGGTTTTCTAATGAAATAAATTATCCAGATGAGTTAGCAAAAAAATTATTAAACAATTTCAATAATATGGAAAAAGTATTAGATAAAAAAAAATTAGAAGACTTAGAAGCTTATAGTGACTCGATTTTTAAAAATGTAATTAATGAATACGAAATTTTAATAAATGAAAATTTTAAAGCCTAAATTTTGGGATAAAAGTAATATAGGTTTTCTTTCTATAATTTTATTGCCAATTACAATTTTTTATCAAATTATTCTTAGATTAAAAAAGATTATTTCAAAAAAAAAAATGTTCTCTATACCCATTATATGTGTTGGAAATATATATGTGGGAGGCACTGGCAAAACGCCATTATCTATTAAAATTTTCGAAGTTTTAAAAATGTTAAAAATGAATCCAGTTGTAGTTAAAAAATACTATAAAAACCATGAAGATGAAGAACATTTGATTAAAAAATATTGCCAAGTAATTGTTTCTAAAAAAAGAGAACAAGGAATTATTCAGGCAGTGAAAGACAAGTTTGACGTAGTAATTTTAGATGACGGATTTCAAGATTATAGTATAAAAAAAAATATTAATATAATCTGTTTCAATTCAAAGCAAAAAATTGGTAATGGTCTAACCATTCCATCGGGACCGCTAAGAGAAAATTTAAAATCTTTAAAAGGTTGTGATTTATTATTTTATAATGGAAAAAAAGATATTAATTTTGAATTAAAGTTAAAAAAATACAATCCAAATTTAAAGTTTTTATATTATAAATTTATTTCTAAAAATTTGAATAAATTAAAACACAAAAAACTTATAGCCTTTGCTGGTATTGGAAACCCTGGTAATTTCTTTGATTTATTAAAAGAAAATAAATTAAATTTAGTTAAAGAAATTAGTTATCCAGATCATTATAATTATAATAAAAAGGACCTGGATTACTTAATTGGGCTAAAAAAAAGTTTTGCAGCAAAATTAATTACTACGGAAAAAGACTATATGAGAATAAATATGAGTGATCGTCAAAATTTTGATTATGTACCAATTGAAATTGGTTTTGAAGATTTAGAGTATCTAATAAATATATTAAGAAAAAATATTTTATGAAAATAATTAAATATATTTTAGAAGCAATATTTATTTATTCTTTGTTTCTTTTTATTAAAATTTTTGGTTTGAATTTTTCAAGAAAAATAATTTCTTACCTCTTTTTAAGTATTGGTTTTATTTTTAAATCAAAAAGTGTTGTAAAAAAAAATATCTCTTTAGCCCTAGGTGAAATATCTGCCAATGAAACAAAAAGGATAATTTCTTTCATGTGGAAAAATTATGCCTATGTTTTTGTTGAATACCTTTTTTTAAAAAAATTTCGTTTAAATAAATTTACAAAACCTCACATTCAGCTGTCTGGAAAAGAAATATTAAATAATGTCATAAAATCAAAAAAACCTGCTGTTTTTATTTCAGGTCATTTTGGTAATTTTGAACTTATGGCCATGGAGTTAGAAAAAAATAAGGTTAATTTAGGTGCAATCTACCGTCCTTTAAATAATTTTTTTTTAAATCCCTTAATGGTATTTTTAAGAAAAAAATACATCTGTAAAAATCAAATTGAAAAGGGCAAAGGAGGGGCTAGAGAAGTTATGGAATTAATAAAAAAAAATTACAGTGTTGCTTTGATGGTTGATCAACGTCTTGGGGAGTCCGATAGGTTCCCTTTTTTTAGAAAACCAGCTCATACAACCACGCTACCTGCTCAATTAGCTTTGAAGTACAATTGCGATATCATTCCAGTTTATTTAAAAAGAAATGAAGATAATTCATTTTATATGGAAATTTTCAATCCTCTTGAAATAAAAAAAACAAATAATCTTGATGAAGATAAAAAAAATATAACTATTAAAATAAACAAAATTATAGAAGACATGATAATTAAAGATCCAAAACAATGGATCTGGACACATGATAGATGGAAATAGTTATTTTTTACCTTTTTGTTTTTTATGTCTAATAATAACTTCTTCGGGTGAATAATAAGGCTCTTGTAAATCTACATTCCAATAGTTCAGCTTGTTTAAGGGTATACTTTTTCCAGACACAGCGCATATAACGTAGTCCCCTTCTTCTACAACTTCAAACCTGTTTGGAAAAAATTTAAGTTTTGCTTTAATTCTGTTCATGTTAATTTAATAATCGTTTAAACCCATAATATATGAATTTAGCCGTTATAGGAAGTGGTGGTCGTGAGCACGCTCTTTGTTACAAATTGAAGCAATCTAAAGAGATAAAAAAAATATATTGCATACCAGGAAATGCAGGAACAAAAAATTTAGCTGAAAATATTAATGAGGATATCTCTGACTTTGATAAAATATATCAAATAGTCTTAGATAAAAAAATTGATTATGTAGTTGTTGGTCCAGAAGAGCCTTTGGTAAATGGTATCATAGATTTTTTTTCAGAAAAAAAAATAAAAATATTTGGTCCTACTAAATTTGCTTCACAATTAGAGGGTTCGAAAGCATTTATGAAAAACCTATGTAAAGAGAATAGTATTCCTACCGCTAAATTTGGAATTTTTGAAAATTTAGAAAAGGCTTATGATTTTATAAAAAAAAGTAAACTTCCAATTGTAGTTAAAGCAGACGGTCTTGCAGCAGGTAAAGGTGTATCGATATGTAAAACTAAAGATGAGGCAGAAAAGAAAATAAAAGAAATAATTGAAGGTAAATTTAAATCCTCTAAAAAAGTTATTCTTGAAGAGTTCATCGAAGGTGAAGAGCTAAGTTATTTTTCAGTTGTAGATGAAAATACTTTTCATTTTTTTGGATCAGCTCAGGATCATAAAAGAGTTGGTGAAGGAGACGTGGGTCTAAATACAGGTGGGATGGGAGCATTCTCACCAGCAAACATTCTTGATAACAAATTAGAAGAAAAAATTAAAAAAAAAATTATCGAACCAACTTTAAATTTTTTAAAAAAAGAGGGTCATCCTTATAAAGGATTTTTATATACAGGTTTAATGGTTAAAGAAAATGAACCTTACTTAATTGAATACAATATTCGAATGGGTGATCCTGAGTGTCAAGTATTAATGATGAGACTAAAAACAAATTTATTTGATATTATAAAATCAGTAATCAACAACACGTTAAAGAATATAAGAATTCAATGGAACGATGAATGTTGTATGACAATTGTATTATGTTCAAAAGGTTATCCAGAAAAATATAAAAAAGATATTGAAATCGAAAATCTTAATAAAATAATTTCAGATAATAATAATCAAATATTTCACGCAGGAACCTATGAAAGAAACAAAAAAATTTTTTCAAATGGTGGAAGAGTACTCAATATAACCTCGCTTAGTGAAAACTTGTCTAGAACAAGAGACAAGTGTTTGGAAACATTAAAAAAGTTAGATTGGAAAAATGGTTTTTTTCGAAAAGATATTGGTTGGAGAGCGATAAACAAAAAATGAGAATTATAAGTGGTGTTTGGAGAAGTAAAAAAATTTTATTTCCTAAAAATTTTAGTACAAGGCCACTTAAAGATAGTGTGAGAGAAAATATTTTTAATATTTTATCTCACTCAAAAAATATTGAAATTGATATTCGAGATTCTATTATTCTTGACTTATACGCTGGTACAGGTTGCTTTGGTCTTGAGTGCATATCAAGGGGGGCGTCCAAGGTCGTTTATGTCGAAAAAAATATAGAAGCTATTAAAATTTTAAAATCAAATATAAAAAATTTCAAATGTGAAAATAAAATAACCTTATTCGAAAAGAGTGTTTTAAATTTTACTTCAGGCTTATCTAAAGATAAATTTGATATAGTTTTCTTAGATCCACCTTACGAAGATGAAGAATGTATAGAAATTATTAAAACAATAAAAAAGGATAAAACTTTACTAAAGAGAAAACATGTAATCATAATCCACAGAGAGTTAAAAAGTGAGGATAATATTCAGAAACATTTAAATATTATTGAAAAAAGAACTTATGGACGCTCCAAAATTTATTTTGGAAAATTTATTTTATGACAAAAATTTTTTTGTTAATAGTTTTACTCTTTCAACAGAGGGTTGATCAAAAGGATCTACATTTAATATTCTGCTAATAACAATTGTCTCAAAAATAAAAGTAAAAAATAATTCACCAATTTTGCTTTCATTAAATTTTTTAATTTTAATTTCTTTATAAGGAATTCTTTTTTCTTTCAAAACATTTATTAGTGCATTCTTTTGTGACAACTTTATTTTTTCATATTTTTTTTTATCAAGATGTCTCATTTGGTTTCCAAAAAGTTTAGACTTAACTTTAAGTTTTTTTAAATTTTCAGAGCTAAATATATAAAATACTTTATCTTTTGGTCCGTCTAAATATAACTGTAATAAGCTATGGTGATCCTTCGGACCGTTAGAAACTATTGGTGTAAAACCCTTTTTATTTTTTCCAAGACTTTCAGCTAGTAATTGCTGACACCAAAACATAAAATTCTGAAGTTCAGGCACATAATTAAAAAGCACAAGAACTTTAATTTTTTGTATATTGGTTTTTAAAATTTTTTTAATTTGATTTGAAAGTAGTTTTTTATTTTTTATCAAAGATGGAATATTTTTTTTAAAATGTTGTGGTTTCAAACCCATCAAATAAACAGGAAGCATTCCAACATCTGAGAAGATAGAATATCTTCCACCTATACTTGGGTCATGTTTTACGAAATAAATATCTTTATTTTTTGCAAAATTATTAAGAGAATTATTTTTATTTTCTGAAATAATTATTGTATTTTTTTTTTTAATAAATGAACTAAAAAAAACTGAATTCACAATTGTTTCATTGGTATTTCCTGATTTTGAAATAATCAAAAACAAAACTTTGTTTAAATTGTTTTCTTTCTTGATTTTGAGTAAGAGATTTTGGTCAAGATTATCTATAAAAATAAATTTCTTATTTATTTTATGCTTTAAAAAAGAATAAATCGCATGGGCCCCTAAAATGGATCCGCCCATACCAATTATAATTACGGTTTTAAATTTTTTAAAGTTTTTAATTTTTCTTAAATTAAAATTATATTTTGATTTGGGAAAAAAAGTTTTAAATAAACTATTTTTTTGATTTGACAATTCGTCAATTATTTTTTTAGATGAAATCAACTTAATTGCCCTTTCTAAGTTCTTCCTCAATACTAGTTTCTAAAGGTGATTTTTTATTTGATTCATCTTCGGATAATTTATCTTGACTGAGAATTGACTCAATTGTATCAGATTTCTTTTTTGTTTTTTTGGAGTCTGGCAAAGGAAGATTTTTATAGTCAGGTGGTAAAATTAATGGATCTTTTTCTTTAATTAAGTATTCATCTGTGGTCTTTTTTTTTGAACCGCTTAATGCTCCCTTAAAATCTTCCCAACCTCCTCCGCAGCCTAATAGTGTTAGAAAAATTGAAATTAAAATTAATTTTTTAATTATTTTCATTATGTTTTTTCTTAAAAAATATTTCTCTAAATAAAATCATTCCAATACCAATTGATATAAAAATATCTGCAATATTAAATGTAAACCAATGAAATTCCCCTATGTGAAAATCTATAAAATCAGGTACAGCGAAGTAGTTAAGTCTATCGTAAATATTTCCTAATGCCCCCCCAATGATGAGTGATACAATAATTTTTCCTAATTTATCTGATACAACCATTAGATATATTAAATAAATTATTATTAACAAAATTAAGGCAGAAATTGAATGGTATAATAGATCTGCTTTAAAGCTTAATAACCCAAAGGCTATTCCTGTATTCCAATTAAGAGTTAGATTTAAAAAATCATATATGAATATTTCGCTTTGATTTGATTGTATAAGATTAATAACATAAATTTTTGAAACTCTATCTAAGCAAAAAATTATTAATATTATTAGAAAACTATAAATATCAATTTTTTTTATACTTACTTTATCTTGGAACATCTTGAACATTTATTTTCCTTTATTTCAGTAACAATTTTCCAACATCTAGAACACTTAGTTCCATCTGCTTTTCTAACTTTAGCTTTAAGTTTATTGTGCTTTCCATTTAAAATATTTTGAATAACGCTTGATGTTATAAAAAGTTCTTTTGCATCTACTTCATTTAAAATATCATATTCAGATTTTGGTAAACTTATATCAACATGAGCTTCGAGGCTTGATCCAATTACCTTGCTTGATCTTTTTTCCTCAATAGCAATGTTAACCTCTTGTCTAATAGATAAAAGTTTTTCCCATTTTTCAAATAAAGAGTTGTCTTTCCACTTATCTGGAATAACGGGAAATACCTGTTCATGAATGCTCGTTTTTTTATTTTTATTTGTTAAATCTGTAATTTCTTCAGTGGTAAATGAAAGCACTGGTGCATACCACTTTAACAGACAATCTAAGACTATATTTAATAAAGAAACACAGGATTTTCTTTTTTTAGAATTGTTTTCATCACAATATAGCACATCTTTTCTTATATCGAAATAAAATGACGAAAGATCTAAAGAACAGAAATTTAAAAGATCTTTTTGAAGTTTATGGAAGTTATAGGTTTTAAAACTATTTTTAATTTCTTTATCTAAAATATAAAGTTTATGTAAAATTAATTTTTCAAGTTCTGGAAGCTCATCGAGATTAACTTTTGCAAAATCTTGAGGTGTAAAATCATCTTTCAAATTTCCAAGTATAAATCTGAGAGTATTCCTAATTTTTCTATAGGACTCAGCGTGTTGTTCTAAGATAGAATGGTCTATTCTGAGATCTTCAGAATAATCTGAAGAAGCTACCCAAAGTCTTAGAATATCTGCACCATATTTTTTTAAGATTTCTTCAGGAGAAATAATATTTCCAGCTGACTTTGACATTTTCATGCCCTTCCCATCAACTACAAATCCATGTGATAAAATACTCTCAAAAGGAGCTCGGTCTCTTGTTCCACAAGATTCCAAAAGTGATGAATGAAACCAACCGCGATGTTGATCTGATCCCTCAAGATACATGGATGCTGGCCACTTTAAATCTTTTCTTTTTTCTAATACAAATGAATGTGTCGATCCACTATCAAACCAAACCTCTACTATGTCATTCGATTTTATATAATCTTCTTTTTTGTATTTCTTTCCTAAAAATCTTTGTGGGTCATCATAAAACCAGCAATCAGAGCCCTCTTTTTCATAAATCTTTGCAATATTTTCTATGACTTCTAGATCTCGCAGAGGTTCGTTTGTTTTTTTATTAACGAAAATTGGAAGAGGAACCCCCCATGACCTCTGTCTAGAAATACACCAATCGGGACGCGTCTCTATCATGGCCCTTATTCTTGCCTTTCCTTTGTCAGGATAAAAAATTGTTTGATCAATGGACTCCAATGCCTTTTTCCGAAGATTGTGGCTTTCCATTGAAATAAACCATTGTGGCGTTGCTCTGTGCACTAGTGGTGCTTTAGATCTCCAAGAATGGGGGTAACTATGTAATAAGCTTCCACTTCCTAAAAGTTTTTTCTGTTCGCTTAAATTTTTTATAATAATTTCATCCGCTTTAAAAACATGTGTACCTTCAAAAACTGGTATATTTTTTGTATATCTTCCATCGTTATTGACTGTTTCGATAGCTTTCATTCCGTGTTTAAGACATAAATTAAAGTCATCTGGACCATGACTGGGAGCGCAATGGACTATTCCTGTACCCTGCTCTAAAGTTACAAAGTTAGCTTCAAGCATTGGCACATCATATTCGTACCCGAGTTTTTGAAATGGATGTGAACATATTACTTTGTTAAATTCGCTTCCTTTAAAAGATTTTAAAATTTTAAATTTACCGAGTTCACAATTTTCAATTACTGAATTTACTAATTTTTCTGCAATTACTATTTTTTTATTACCTAGATCTATTAGTGAGTAAGTAATATTTTTATTATAAGCTAAAGCTTTATTTGCAGGAATTGTCCAGGGTGTAGTTGTCCAAATAATAATAGAAGTATTTTTCAAATAATCCTTATCAGTTCTTTTCACCTTGAATTCTGCATAGATTGTATTTGATTTATGATCTTTATATTCTACCTCGGCATCTGCTAGCGCTGTCTTTTCAACCGTTGACCACAAAACTGGTTTGAAACCTCTATAAAGACTTCCTTCAAGTAAAAATTTTCCTAATTCTCTTACAATCTGTGCTTCGGCATCGAAGCTCATAGTAGAATAATAATTTTCCCAATCTCCTATTACGCCTAATCTTTTAAATTCTTCCTTATGAATACCAATCCATTTTTGAGCAAATTCTCTACATTCTTTTCTAAAATCTTTTGTTGGTATTTCATCTTTGCTTTTTTTTTTCTTTTTATATTGTTCTTCGATCTTCCATTCGATGGGTAAGCCGTGACAATCCCATCCAGGAACATAAATTGAGTCTTTATCGTCCATTTGATGGAATTTTATAACAATATCTTTTAAAATTTTATTAAGTGCTGTTCCCATATGAATATGACCGTTGGCATATGGGGGGCCGTCATGCAGGACAAACTTTTCTTTGCCTGAAGATTTTTTTCTCAATTTTTCATAAAGTTTTGATTTGTTCCAAGAATCTAAGATTTTTGGTTCTTTTGAAGGAAGATTTGCCTTCATTGAAAATACTGTTTTTGGAAGATTTAAATTATTATCAGGCATCTAAATTATTTTGATCTTTCTATATCTTTGCTAATTTGTTTTTTTAATTCAGCAAGGCTTTTAAATTTTTTTTCTTTTCTAATAAATTTAATTAACATCACTTTTATCCTTTTATCATATAAATTTTTTTTAAGACCAAAAATATGTGCTTCTAAAACAAGTTTTTTTTTTCCAAAAGTGGGCCTAAAGCCTATGTTTACAATTCCTTTTTTTTTAATTTTTTTATCTACAATTATTCTAGATGAATAAACTCCAACTTTTGGAACTATATAATTTTGTAAATCTAAGTTACATGTTGGAAAACCAATTTTTCTTCCTCTTCTATCGCCTCTTTTAACTATACCTTCAACAGTCCATGGTCTACCAAGTAATTTATTTGCTTGATAAACTTTTCCTTTTTTAATATTTTTTCTTATTAGCGTTGATGAAACTATTGAATTTTTTTTATTAAAAGGAGAAATAGTTTTAGTTTTGTAATTATAGAATTTTTCATTTTTTATAAGTAGTTTTATATCTCCAGCTCTATTTTTTCCAAATCTAAAGTTTTTACTTATGAAAACTAGTTTTGTTTTCAACTTTTTTGAGAGAATATTTTTAATGAAATCCTCAGCTTTAATATTTGAAAATTTTTTATCAAATTTTTTAATTATTAAAAAGTCTATACCTTGTTTTTTTGATGAATAAATTTTTTGTTGTAAAGAATCTATTCTATAGTTTTTTAATCTTTTATTAAAAAACATAACTGGTAGCGGTTGAAATACAATTAATCCAAAACTAATTTTTTTTCTTTTAGCAATTTGTTTTCCTCTTTTTATTACTTTTTGATGACCAAGATGAAACCCGTCAAAATTGCCAATTGCAATTGCGCTATTTTTAAATTTATTTTCAATATTAAAATTTTTATAAATTTTCATCTACCAAGTTAATTCATTTTGATAGTAATTAGCTAAAACGTTATTTTCTTCAAATAATTTTTTTATTATATCCTCATCTTGAATTTTTGATTTATGTATACCACTGGTTATAAATACAGAGTCTAAATTCATATTGTTTGCACCCTTAATATCAGTTTTTAAATTGTCCCCAATAACCAAGGTTCTTTGGTTTTTTTTAAGACACGAAAGATAAACTTCTTTATGAGGTTTTCCAAAGTATACCGCCTCTCCTCCTAGATTTTCAAAAATTTCTGCAATTTTGCCTGCACAATATTCTTCTTCCCCTCCTCTGTGTACGATTAAGTCTGGATTAGTACAAACAAATTTCTTATTTGTAAAATTTTTCAATAGATCTTTGTAATAACTTAGGTTTTCTTCCTTATCATCAAAGAGTCCAGTGCACAAAATAAAGTCGCATTTATCTAATGAAGTTTTATTAATTTTAATACCTGAAAATAATGAGTCGTCCCTTGTGGGTCCTAAATGGTAAAATTTCTTTCCAAACTTATTTTTTTTTAAAGATTCGATTGTCGCTTCGCCAGAAGTAAAAACATTTTTGAGAAATTTTTCATCCATTTTCAATTTTTTTAAAAATTCTACAACTTTTTTTGTAGGGCGTGGAGCATTTGATAAAAAAACGATCCTTTTACCTTCCTTTTCAAGTTCCCGGACTACATCCATAGCTGAAACATTTAATCTAATTCCATCATGCATAACCCCCCACAAATCAATTAGAAATGCATCATATTTATTGTAAATTTGAGACAGATGATCTAGTTTTTTGGTTTTCATGGGAAATTTAAGGCTTTTTAGGGTAATTTATTTTTATCATACTCTTGAATTATTCTAAATACATACCATATTTCTCAATATTATAAATTATAGGAGTTTTCATGAAATTTAGACCATTGCACGACAGAGTACTTATTAAAGTGCTAGATAGCGAAGAAAAGACTAAGGGTGGAATTATTATACCTGACACAGCAAAAGAAAAACCTCAGGAAGGTGAAATTGTGGCTGTAGGCCCGGGCGCAAAAACTGAAGATGGAAAAACTATTAAAATGGATGTGAAAATTGGGGACCGTGTATTGTTCGGAAAGTGGTCTGGAACAGAGGTAAAAATTGATGGAAAAGAATATAGCATAATGAAAGAATCAGACGTTATGGGAGTTACAAAAAGTAAATAAACAATTTAAAAGGAGATCTAAATGCCAAAAATTATAAAATTTAATAACGAAGCAAGAGCTAAAATGTTAAAAGGTGTAAATACTCTTGCCGACACAGTAAAAACAACTCTTGGGCCTAAAGGTAGAAATGTAGTTATTGATAAATCTTATGGCGCTCCAAGAACAACGAAGGATGGTGTTACAGTTGCTAAAGAAATCGAGCTTGAGGATAAATTTGAAAATATGGGCGCGCAAATGGTTAAGGAAGTTGCTAGCAAAACAAATGATAATGCTGGTGACGGAACAACAACAGCAAGTATTTTAGCTCAAGCAATTGTTGGTGAAGGAATTAAATATGTAACTGCAGGAATGAATCCTATGGATATTAAGAGAGGTATAGATAAAGCGGTGGAAAACGTAATAGAGAATCTAAAAAAAACATCAAAAAAAGTAAAAGCAAATGAAGAAGTGGCTCAAGTAGGTACTATATCTGCCAATGGTGAAAAGGAGATTGGAGATATGATATCTAAAGCTATGCAAAAAGTAGGTAATGAAGGTGTTATTACCGTAGAAGAAGCAAAAGGAATTCAAACAGAGCTTGATGTAGTTGAGGGTATGCAGTTTGATCGAGGATACTTATCTCCATATTTTGTTACTAATGCTGATAAAATGACAACAGAACTTGAGAACCCTCTTGTTTTACTTCATGAAAAAAAATTAACTAATCTTCAACCAATGGTTCCATTGCTGGAGTCTGTAGTTCAAGCAAATAGACCATTGATGATTATCTCTGAGGATGTCGAAGGAGAAGCACTAGCAACTCTTGTTGTTAATAAACTAAGAGGCGGTTTAAAAGTAGTAGCTGTAAAAGCTCCCGGTTTTGGTGACAGAAGAAAAGAAATGTTAGAAGACATTGCCATCCTAACTGGTGGACAAGTTATATCTGAAGAATTAGGTGGAAAGCTTGAAAATGTTAAAATTGGTAACCTAGGTTCTTGTAAGAAAGTAAAAATTGATAAAGAGAACAGCACCATTGTTGCTGGTACAGGTAAAAAAGCCGATATAGAGGCTAGATGTAACCAAATAAGAAAACAAATTGAAGAAACTACTTCTGACTATGACAAAGAAAAACTTCAAGAAAGATTAGCAAAACTAGCGGGTGGTGTTGCGGTAATTAAAGTTGGCGGTGCTACTGAAGTAGAAGTTAAAGAAAGAAAAGATAGGGTAGAAGATGCTTTGAACGCCACAAGAGCAGCGGTAGAAGAAGGTGTGGTTGTTGGGGGTGGATGCGCTCTTCTTTATGCAACACAGGAATTAGATAAAGTTAAAGTTAAAGGTGACGATCAAAAAGCTGGCGTAGAAATTATTAAAAAAGCTCTGCAAGCTCCGATAAGACAGATTGCTGCGAATGCGGGCGTTGATGGTTCGGTGGTTGTTGGAAAACTATTAGAAGGAAAAAAAACAACACAAGGTTTCGATGCCCAGGAAGAACAATATTGTGATATGTTTTCTAAGGGTATTATTGATCCTATGAAAGTTGTTAGATCGGCTTTACAAGATGCCTCCTCTATTGCAGGTCTTCTTATTACAACAGAAGCGATGATAGCTGACAAACCTGAGGAAAAAGACTCTGGTCCTGCTATGCCTCCGGGTGGAATGGGTGGTATGGGAGGAATGGGTGGAATGGGAATGTAATCCCAATCACTTCAAAGAATTTAAAAAAGGCTGCAATTTTGCAGCCTTTTTTTTTGAG
>MDTB01183232.1_pt1 | contig 26828 bp, 29 predicted proteins | sample 811161 | NCBI WGS metagenome assembly MDTB01 (sample SAMN05326650, study PRJNA326480) | marine metagenome | isolation source: seawater | place: Mediterranean Sea | collected 2009 | reverse complement strand
TTGAGATCAATTCTTACGCTTGCGCTGAGAAGTAATTTCAGAAAAAGATTTTTTAATCTTATATTCAAAAAGCCCGGCTAATTAGTCGGGTTTTTTTTTATTAATAAAAATTATTAATTCATAAAAGTTAATGGCTAAATTAAAAAAAGTTGAGTTAAATTTAGTTGTTAATCATAGTTCATGGTGGAAACAAAAAAAATATAGAAACGAGTCATGTGAAATTTTATTAAAATATAAAAACTCAGGCTGGAAGCTTTCAAAAATATTATTAATTAAAAAATTAGATAAAACAATTGATACACGTGTATTTAAAAGGTTCTTTTTATATATGACTTTATGTAAAAAATGAAATGTATGAATTTTCAGCTAAAATAACTCTAATAATTCACTTTATTTTTATAATTTTTGTTGTTCTAGGAAGCTTAACTATTTTTTTTAAAAAAATTTTTATTTACTTTCATTTTCCATGTCTTTTGTGGGGTTTATACATTCAATTTTCTAGCAAAATATGCCCACTCACATATTTAGAAAATTGGCTATTAAAAAAAGGAGGTAAAAGCTTTTATGATGAAGGATTTGTGAGTAATTATATATTTAATATTGTTTACCCAAAGGAATTGGACTCAGAAGTACAGTTTATTTTAGGAATAATATTATTAATATTTAACCTTTTATTATATTCTTTTTATTTTGCTAAAAAATTAAAAAACTAAATCACCTTCGAAATATTAACAGCAATTTTTGATCCAATAGTTATAATTTGTCCCCAAAAATAATGAATAATTTTTGATTTATTAAATTTTTTCAATGAGTCAATTTTATGAACAATTTCATCATTTTTTAGATTATCTAATAAATTACGAAGTTGTAAATTATCTTTTTTATTAAGTAACTTAATTTGTTCTTCGTAATGAGCTTCAACAAAACTTTCAACATAATAAATTGTTGCATAAACTGCATTTTTTCCAAATAATGATGGAATTAATCCAGTTAAAAAACCTAGGGCTCTCCATAAAAAAAGTAATTTACTTTTTTGTGAGTCTTCTAATATTTGATCTAAAACCTGAAGATGTTTTAATTCAGTCTCCAAGTGATTTTTTGAAAAATTTATAATTTCGTTATCTTTAGAAACAAGAAGTATACCTTTATAAATAAAAACTGCTCCTGTTTCACCAGCATGGTCTGTTCTTAGGTCTGGAACAATAAAATTAGGAATTTTCAGAAAAATTTTTTTTTTATTTATGTTTTTTTTTTTTGCTTTCCACGTCCCACCATATTGATAAAAAAGATTATTTTCCTTAAAATTATTAAGGCATGGTTTACACAAGAATACCCAATGACCTTTTTCATCATAGTTACACCTAAATAACTCTGAAAATTCTTTGTTACATTTAAAACAGTTTCTTTTTTCTCTAATTCTCATTTTTTAGCTTTAAACAATCATCACAAATCTTATTGTTATTTTTGAAAAAATTAAGTTCTTCAGGAAAATATGGTAGAGGTGCATCACAGTTTCCACATACTTTTAATTTTATTTCATCATCATTATTCATTTTTCTTGTACTGGCAGGTAATTATGATTCTAGTTTTATAATTAAATTTGTGTTTATTGTAATTAGTAATCTCTTTAACTTTTAAGTTTTTATCTATATAACAAAAGATTTTATGTACTGTGTTTTTTTTTAATTATATTTTTTAATATTTTCTATTTTTAATTCTTTATTATATTCATACTCAAATTTTTTAGAGTTTGAAGTGAATTTCATATAACCAAAGAGTAACTGATTATTATAACAATTAATTTTTTTTTATAAAAAAAACCATTTATTTAGATAAAAAAAGTTATAAAATAAATTATCACCTTGTAATAGTAAACTCTTTGTTGAAGCAAAAGCAAGGTGGTAACATATTAAGTTTTTTTTTTAAAAAAAACTTTGTATCATATTAATTGTTATTTAATATTACACTAATGCTATTATTTAATTATTCAAAAATCAGTTAATAATGGAAGGTCTATCTAATGATAACAATAAAATCTCATGGAAATCTGGAACGACCATCTATAATTTTAACGATCCATCTGACTTTGCTTATTTTCTTATTGATGGTGAAATTGAAATAATATCAGAGAATGGAAATACTGTTGGTTATATTAATCAAAAAGAGGTCTTTGGAGAACAATCAATATTATTAGATACGAATAGAACTGTTACTGCTAAAGCCAGTAAAGATTCAGTTGCTTTAAAGATTCCAAAAGATAGTCTTCTTGATGAGTATAAAGATTGCTCAACTTTAATTAAAGCAATTCTTAGATCAACATGTATAAGACTTACTAATTTAGATAATACAATTAAAACTAACTTAGATAGTCAAAACAAAAATTAACTTTTATAAACTAACTAATAATTAATTATTCTCTAAGTCATGAATATCATTATCGATATCACTTAGTATTGATTTAATTGTTTGAATTTCTTCATCAATATTTTTTTCGTGAGATTTAAGCGTATAAACTATGTAAATAATTAAAACTAAGAGAAAAACTAAGATGATTTGTGACTTATTGCTATTCATTATCTTAATATAACTATAAGATAAAAAATTACAGTAGAAAATAATTTTAATAGTTTCAATGATAGATTTTTTAATAAGTGGAAATTCTTTTGGTTTTTTAGGAGGAATATTAACAACAATTGCTTTTGTACCTCAAGTTTATAAAGTTTGGTTAACAAAAAAAACCAGTGATTTATCACTTAGTATGTTGGTGATTTTTAATATAGGAGTGTTCTTTTGGCTATTATACGGAATATTTATATACGACTTAGCCTTAATACTTGCTAATTCAATAACATTAACTTTGGCGTTATCAATATTATTTGCAAAACTGACCTACAAATAATTTTATTAAATCCAAAATATTTTGAAAAGTTTTGTTGAATATTAATGGTTATAATTTAATATTTAATAGGGGGAGTCTTAATTTATATTTACATTATTTACAACTTACTAAAAAAAAAGAAATATTAATTTTCTCCCCTCTAGAAAGTTCATTTATCTCTTTTAACAATATGAAAACCAAAATCTGATTCGAATGGATCACTTATTTGATCTTTCTTCAAGGAAAATGCAATATCTTCAAACTCTTTAACCATAGCACCTTTTCCAAATTCACCTAAACTTCCACCAGTTTTTCCTGAAGGGCAGTCAGAATGTTTTACTGCAGCGTCATTGAACCTTATTTTTTTTGAAACAATATCCTTATGGATATCATCAATTTTCGATTTAGCTTTGTTTTTAGAAATTTCAGAGCGTGAACCTTGTGATTCACTATGCATAATTAATATATGTGAGGCTGAAATTTTATTATTTTTTTCCATAATTACTTATAATAATATTAACTAAATATAATAAACCTATAATTAAATATACTTTATTATAACTCATAGAAAAATTAATAAAATAATAAAATAATAGAGGAATTAAAAAAAATAAAATTAGATAAAATGTATTTATGGTTAAAATTATACGAGATAAATTAAAATCTTTTAACCTATTAGTATTCAAAAAAGATAAGCACACAATAAAACTTGTTATTAATGATATATAAAACTTAAGAAAGTCAATACTATAGCTTGATTTATATTCAAAGAAAAAGGCTATTAATGATAAGATTGCTATAGAAATACTAAAAAATTCAAAAGATCTTTTTTTTCCAATAAGATTAATTAATGGATAGACAAAAAGTGAAATTAAAAAAACTAAAAAAACATTTATTAAACCAAAACTTAAAAACTGCATATTGTCTGGAGTGGAAAATTTTGGCAACCAAAGACTAGAAGAAAAAATAATTAAAACTAAATATGGTATCAAAATAAATAAGTTTTTACATATATCTAAAAAATTGCTGTGTATTTTTGAATTAGTTACACTCAATAATTTTTGAACATCAATAATTATTAATTTTTGTTTTGAACTCAAAAAAGTCCAAGTAACTAAACAAATAATAAAATTTATTAGATATAAAACCTTCCATGCCCATTCGTTTAATTGCTGATTTGAAAAAAAATCATTTGTTATAAAGAATATAAAATAACCAATAATTATACCTATTATTTTTGTTAAAAAATGTTTAAAAAAATAACTAGTTTCATTTTTTATCTCATCAGATTGAAAAAAATGAAGGTTAACTAAACTAAAACTTATTCCAACAAAAATTCTTGATATTAACAAAAGAAAAACCGACAAAACTATATAGTTTTTAATACAAAATAATGGAACTAAATAAAAAATACTTAAAAATAAAAGTATATCAATTTTTTTTAATTTAGATTTTAAAAGATTATTATTAGAAAAGTATGGTAATAAAATTCTAGAAAAATAACTTAGAGAAATTATTGAAATTACATATAAAATAGAAACTCTACTTTCGATGTTTTCAAACAAAAAAATTGACAAGAATGTAATTAAGGAAAAGCTAAAAAATAAATCAATTCCCTCTATAAATGAGAATATAAAATATTTATTAAGTTTAAATATATTATTTTTTTCTTTGTTCATATTCTTTTATTGATTCTATAAATAATTTTAATTCATTAATTTTTCCAACCTTATCATAACTTTTTGTCTTGTACATTAACTTTGATTTAGGTAGCAGTTTTATTTTAGTATTGCTGACTTTAGCTAACTTGAGAATTTTATCAATGTACTTTGAATTATTATTAAGCTCTAAAACAAAACCATCAGGGCATCTATCAATTCTTTTTATATTAAGAATTTTACATATAATTTTTATTTCAATTATTTTAAAAAGATTTTGGAATAATCCAGGAACTTTTCCAAACCTATCATTTAAGTCTTCAATTATGCCGTCCAAGTCAACTAAATCTTCTACTTCTGAAATCTTTTTATAAATTTGCATTCTTATATCCAGATTTGCAATATATGTATCAGGGATATTAAAAGATACTCCTAAATTAATAGTAGGGGACCATTCTGCAATATTAGGTTTTTCATCTTTAATCTCACTGACAGCGTCTTGAAGCATTTTATAATATAGCTCAATTCCAACCTCCTTAATGTGACCAGATTGTTCAGATCCAATTATATTGCCAGCACCTCTGAGGTCTAAGTCATTTGCTGCAATTGAAAAGCCTGCACCAAGTTTATTAATTTTTGATATTAGTCTTAGTCTATTCAACCTACTTTCATTTAATTTTATTTTTTTATCTAAAAGTAAGTAAGCATACGCCTGAATTGACGACCTTCCTACTCTTCCCCTTAATTGATAAAGTTGGGAAAGTCCAAACATGTAGGGTTTATTAATTAAAATAGTATTAACATTAGAAATATCTAAACCTGACTCAATCATTGCGGTAGAAAGCAATAAATCAATCTTTTTATCAAAAAAGTTTTTATAAACCTTTTCTATTTCTGTATTATTTAATCTGCTATGAATAACAGAATAACGAAGATTGGGAATAATTTTTTTTAGTTTTTTTTCTATCTCTTCAATATCTTGAATTCTTGGAGTAACATAGAAAATTTGCCCATTTCTTGATAATTCTTTTTCTATTATTTTTTTTAAATTACCATCATCAAAAAACATTAAAAAAGTCTTTATATTTAATCTATTAATAGGAGGTGTTTTAATTAATGAAATATCTCTTAATTTAAAAAGAGAAGATTGTAATGTTCTTGGAATTGGTGTGGCAGACATAGTTAGAATATGGACATTAGGTTGATTCTTTTTTAATTTTTCTTTTTGTTCAACACCAAAGCTTTGCTCCTCATCAATAATAATTAATCCAAGTTTTTTAAATTTTATATCTGTCGAAAGGATTGCATGAGTACCGATGATAAGATCAATTTCGCCAATGTTTAATTGTTTCTTAATTTCATTTTTTTTTGTAATATTCTCAAATCTTGAAATTTTTGTTATTTGGTAGCCAAAACCTTCAAACCTTTTTTGAAAATTCATTAAATGTTGATTAACCAATAAAACTTTTGGGCAAACCATAGCTACTTGGAAACCAGCAGACATCGTCAATAAAGAAGCTCGCATAGCGATTTCAGTTTTACCAAAACCAACATCACCACAAATTAATCTATCCATAGGTTTGCCAGATTCAAAGTCTGATTCAATACTTTCAATGGCTTTAACTTGATCAGATGTTTCTGTAAATTCAAATTTTGAAGAAAACTTTTCATATTCAATTAAATTAGAGGAAAATTTAACAGATTTTGTTAATTCCCGTTTTGCAGCAGTATTTATTAATTCAGAGGCTATTTCTTTAATTTTTTTTCTTAAAGAAGCTTTTCTAAGTTGCCAGTTTTGAAGACCAAGTTTGTCTAAATTAACTTTATTTGTACTAAACCCATAACGTGATATTAATTCAAGGTTTTCAATAGGAATATAGAGTTTATCATCATTATAATAAAGAAGTTCTATAAACTCAAATTCTGTGTCACCAATATTTTTTTTCTTTAAGCCATTAAACTTTCCAATTCCATGGTCAGAATGAACAATATAATCACCGAGATTTAACTGACTAAATTCATTAATTAAGCTATCATTATTTGATGATTTACCAATTTTTCTTTTAGTAATTTTTTCAAAAAAATCAACGTCTGATAAAAAAGATGTCTGAAATTGTTCAAGCGTTGTTACTTTAAAGCTTGAGTCAATTTCAAATTTTAATAACAGATATTTACTTTGAATCTTATATATATCAAAGATATTACGCGCTGTTTTATATATTATTGAATTTTGGTTTAATAGATTAGTAAACTTTATTTTACTGGATTTACTATTATGACAAAAAACAACTTTATTGACATTTTTACAATTAATTATTTTTTTAAAATTTAATAAGTTTTTTTTTTTATCAATATAAAAATTTAATTGTTCTGAAAAAGTAATATGATCTTCAGTTCTATTAATTTTAGTAAATAAGTAAATTTCTTTCTTTGATAATAGTTTTAAGAGATTATCTTTAGCGTAAAATTTTGATTCATTTAAGAGATTTTCGTTAATATATGTTAATTCTTCCGAAATTTTATTTTGAATGATTTTAATTTCATTTTGGTAATTATCATTAAAAAAAAAATAAAAATTATCTAAATAATTAATTATGGAATCATACTCTTTATATAAAATTGGCAAAAATTGATCTGAACCAGGTATTATTACATTATTAGATATGGACTTATAAAATTCGTCCTTACCTTTTAAGTCAAAACGTCTAAAGTTTTCTCTAAATATTTTAATAGATTCAGAGTTAAATATTATTTCAGAAGCAGGCAAAATAGAATAATAATTTATTGACTTAATAGATTTTTGATTATTTGAGTCAAAAGTATATATTGATTCAATATCTTCAAAATTAAATAAAACTCTCACTGGATTTTCGTCAATTGGAGAAAAAAAATCAATTACTTCACCTCTCACACAATATTCTCCTTTACTACTAACTATCTCAACTCTTTCGTAACTATTCATTGATAAAAAATTTAAAATACCATTATAAATTTTTTTGGAATTATTATTGAAGTCTAATTTTTTTTTTAAAAATTGATCCTTTTTTATTGTATTAAGAAGAAGTGAATTTAACGGACAAATAAAAATTACATTATTATTTTCTTTTGTCAGAAGGTTTAAAGACTTCATTCTTTGATGAAGAACATCTTTTGTAGGTGAAACATTTGAGAAAAATGAACAATCAAACTCAGGAAAAATTATTACGTTCGTATTGGAGTCAATATTTTTTATTTGACTTTTTAAGTTCAAGGATGATTGATAATTGTCAGAAAAATAGGCTACGTTCTTATTTTTTGAGACCATCAGAAGAAAAAGTGGAACAGATGAATGGCTTAAACTTATATATTTGTCTAACTCAATCTCTTTATCGAACATAACAACTATCTATAATTTTATTTAAAATACCTATTTTTAGATTTGAAGGTGGTTCTTTTTTTTTTAATATTATATCAAGCAGTTCATTATCTGGAATATTCAAAATTTCTTCAAGTTCGTAAAATTCATCATCAGTCAGCTTATCTTCGTTTTTTAATATAAAACGTTCAAAAATAATATCTAATTCTTTAATACCGCGATATTTTGTCCTGTGTAAAATTTTTTTTTTAAAGTTTTTATTCATTTTTAATGCTAATAATTAAATTCAAGGACTTATTATAATACTTAATGAATATTTTAAAAAAAAAAAATATTTTTAACGAACTTACAGAAAATAGTAAAAATTCTGACCTAGCCAAAAAAAATTTTGGTAGAAGAATAATAGATCTTTTTATTCATAAACCCATAAGAATAAATGATAAAAATCTAAAGCAAAACATTGAGATCCAAGACATAAATAAACAGATAACTTTGGATTTGAAAATTATTGATCACATCAAGCCATACAGTAAAAAATCACCATATAAAATAATTTGCGAAAATAATACTAAACAAAAAATTAATATTCTGTTTTTTGGATATTTCCCATACTTGATAAATAAATTTATTATTAATCAAAAATATAGAATAACTGGGAAACTTCAGTTTTTTAGTAATACTTATCAGATTATTCATCCTACTGATATTTTATCTCAAAATATTCTGGATAATTTTGAAGAACTAGAGCCAGAATATAATTTATCTAGAACAAAAATTAACAAAAAACATTTTCGTAAAGTAATATTAAAATATTTTAATTTATTTGATACTTTTGATTTCCCAAATGAATGGATAAATAAAGAAATATTAAAAAAAAATGGTTGGTTTAGTTTTAAAGAATCTGTAACCAGATTGCATAAACCAACAGAAATATCGAAAAAAAATGAGTGGAAACCTTACATAAAAAGGCTAGCATTTGATGAACTTCTTTCAAATTTTCTAATTTTCAATTTTCTTAAAAAAAAACACAAAAGTATTTCTGATAAAAAAGTAAAAAATTTTAATTTATCAAAGAAAATTATCAATAAATTAAGCTTTGAATTAACCAAAGATCAAAAAAAAACATTTTTTGAGATTAAGAAGGACTTTCAAGGAAAAAAAATGTATCGACTTATTCAAGGTGATGTTGGATCTGGTAAAACTATAGTCTCTCTATTATCAATAGCTGATATGATTATGTCTGGTTATCAATGCGTATTAATGGCTCCAACTGAAATTCTTGTTAAACAACATTTTGAATATTTCAAGGAGTATCTTTCACCATATGGAATAAAAATTGTTTATTTAACTAGTAAAGTTAAAAACAAGGAAACAATTATTAAAAGAATTTCAAACAATGAGATAGATTTAGTAATTGGAACACATTCCGTTTACAATAAATCTATAAAGTTTTCAAAATTAGGTTTAGTGGTAATTGATGAACAACATAAATTTGGTGTTAATCAAAGAATTAAATTGATAAAAAAATCACTCTCTTCTCATGTATTAATTATGTCTGCGACGCCTATACCAAGAAGTTTATCTTTTGCTTATTATGGTGAAATAGATATTTCATTAATTAAAACAAAACCAAAGGGTAGGAAGAAGGTTATTACGTCAATTCTTAGCTCAAAAAGAATGGAACAATTAATACAAGGAATTAAAAGAAAAATTGATAAAAACGAACAAGTTTTTTGGATATTACCAAATATTGGTTGCTTAAATAAGAATGAAGAAAAAGAAAGTGTTTTAACAAGATATAATTTTTTAAAAGAATATTTTAAAAACAAAGTAGGTATGATTCATGGACGAATGGTAAATGATGAAATTGATAACAATATGGATCAATTTAAAGAAAAAAAAAAAATGATCTTAGTTTCAACTACTGTAATAGAGGTTGGAGTAAATATTCCCTCAGCAACCCTTATGATAATTGAAGAAGCAAATAAGTTTGGACTTGCTCAACTTCATCAACTTAGGGGAAGAATAGCTAGAAGTAGTTTAGAATCAAACTGTGTCCTAATTCACAATCATGATTTATCTGACAATTCTAAAAAGAGATTATTAATTCTTAAAAACTCTACCGATGGCTTTGAAATTGCTGAAAAAGATATGTTTTTAAGAGGAGCTGGTGATTTTTTTGGCACAAATCAATCAGGAGTTCCTAATTGGAAATTTTTTGAGCCTTATGAAGATATAGAAATGTTAAATGATGTAAAAAATAATTGCAAATATCTTTTGAAAGATCGAATAATTAACAAAGCTAAAATAAATTTTCTTATAAATACATTTTATGGAGAAAAAGAATTCCTTAATTTTTATTCTGCCTAGATTCTAGTTGGATAATACCAGCAGAAACGATTGTTTTTATTGTATCATCAACATTAACATCTAAGTATTTAAGTTGATTTTTAGGAACCATCAATAGAAACCCTGATGTAGGGTTGGGTGTTGTTGGAACAAAAACATTTACAAGGGGAGTTTTCATTTTTTTCTTTACTGCACCCTCAACTTCACCTGTAGTAAAACCCAAAACCCAAAGACCTTTTCTTGGATATTCTAGTATGACTACATCTCTGAAAGCCTTTGAATTATCTTTGAATATAGTTTCAATAATTTGTTTAATAGTTTTATAAAATACTTTAATAAATGGGATTTTGTTTATAATTTGATCTGTTTTTTTAAATAAAAATCTACCAAAGAAATTAGCAGTTAAAAAACCAATAGAAATCAACAGAACCAATAAAATTACAAGACCAAGACCAGGAACATCTCTTGGTAGATAATAATTAGGGTTTATATAATAAGGTATAATTGGAGTTATTAACTTATCAAATAAGTTAACTAAAGAAATTACAATCCAGAAGGTTATAAAAACAGGTGCAGAAACTAGTATTCCTGTTAAAAGATAGTTTTTTATTTTAGCAAACATACATAATTGCTTTTAAAGTGGTACGCCCGATGAGGTTCGAACTCATGACAACTCCCTTAAAAGGGGAGTGCTCTACCAGCTGAGCTACGGGCGCATGATTTCTTTTATAGGATATAATGAAATAAAGTATATTTAACAACTAAAATTTAATAATTATTATTTAACCCTCATAGTGATAATTTTTGTTGGGTTATTTAAAACTTGACCGTTAGGACCCCTTCCCTCCGGAATTCTATCAATTATATTCATTCCTTGAGTAACCTTTCCCCATGCTGTGTATTTACCGTTTAAGAAAGGATGTGAATCATAACAAATGAAAAACTGACTATCAGCAGAATCTGGGTCATTACTCCTAGCCATAGATACAACTCCTCTTTCATGTTTTATATCATTGAATTCAGCCTTAATGTTTTTTCCACTTCCACCAGTGCCATTGCCTTCAGGATCACCTCCTTGAGCCATAAAACCTGAGATCACCCGATGAAATGTTAATCCGTCATAAAAACCTTCATTAGCCAACTCAATTATTCTATTTACGGTTTTTGGTGCTTTATCTGGAAAAGTTTCTATAATGACAATTCCTTTGTCTAATAGCATATGTATATTTTTATTTTCTGAAGCTTTCAACAAAGAGGAAAATAAAACTAAATAAACAATTGGCAAGAATCTAAGAATAAATTTTATCATTTTTTGGTTTTCAACTTTCTATTAAATTTTTTTAAAACATTTTTTGGAACAAAATTTTTAATTTCACCATTATAAAAAGCTATTTCTTTAACAAACCTTGCAGAAGTTAACTGAAGGTTCTCTGATGCCATTAAAAAAATAGTTTCAATATTAGGTTCAAGTTTTGAGTTCATACCAGCCATTTGAAATTCGTATTCGAAGTCTGCAACTGCTCTTAAACCCCTAATAATAACTTTTGCCCCAAATTTTTTTGCATGATGAACTAATAAATTATCAAAACCCACAACTTCAATCAAACAATTATTTTTGTTAATATGATCTAATGAATCTTTTATCATGTTAACTCTTTCCTCAACAGAAAAAAAAGGTTTTTTGTGAACATTATCTGCAACGCTAATAATTAACTTTCCTACTATATTCGTGGCACGCGATACAATATCTAAGTGACCAAAAGTTACTGGATCGAAAGTACCAGGGTAAATTCCAGTGATAAATTTATCTTTACTCATTTTCTTCTAATTTTGCTACTGAGACAACTCTTTCTTCATCTGATACATTAAACAATGTTACACCTTGAGTTTGTCTTCCGGCTATTCTTATATCGTTTACAGGACATCTTATTAATTTACCTTTATCTGTAACCAACATTAATTGATCATTATTCGTTATTGGAAATGAAGCTACAACTTCACTTCCATTCCTATCACTAAGTTGCATATTTGCAATCCCTAGACCTCCTCTACTTGTTTTTCTATATTCAAATGCTGAGCTTCGTTTACCAAAACCTTTATCAGTTACACTTAAAATAAAATCTTCATTCTCTTTCAACAGATTCAATTTTTCTTCATTAAGAATCTTTTTATCAAACTTTTCATTTTTTCTTTGTAGAGAAGAAATTTTTAAATACTCATCCCTTTCCTCTACATCGAAATCAATACCATTTAATATTGCCAAAGAAATAACTGAATCAGAATTAGATAATTTTATTCCTCTGACACCAACTGATGAACGACCAGAAAAAATTCTTAAATCTTTGCAACTAAACCTGATACATTTACCAAGCTTTGTTGACATAAAAATATTTGATTTATCAGAACAAACTACAACATTAATTAAACCATCACCTTCCCTTAATTTCATTGCAATTTTTCCATTTGCATTAATATTATGAAAATCAGTTAATTTATTCCTTCTGATATTCCCTGATGAGGTTGCAAAAATAATATTATTATTTTCATCTGATAAATTATAAGGCATTGTTGTTGTTATTTTTTCTCCAGACCTAAGAGGTAAAAGATTGACTAGGGCTTTACCTTTTGATGTTGGACTCCCTGACGGGAGTTTGTAGGCTTTTAATTTATAAACAATACCAAGAGATGAAAAGAAAAGAAGAGGCGTTAGTGTATTTACAACAAAAACTTCATTAACAAAATCTTCCTCCTTGGTTGTCATTCCTGCTCTACCCTTACCACCCCTTCTTTGAGATCTGTACAAATTTAAAGGGACTCTTTTAATGTACCCTGTATTTGTAAGAGTAATCACTACGTCCTCAGAAGTTATTAAGGATTCATCATCTATAATTTCTTCACCTTCAGCAATTTCTGTTCTTCTTGGGGATTCGATTTTTTTTGTAATTTCCTTTAATTCATTCGTTAACACTGAATTAAGCCTTGATGTTGAGGATAAAATATCCAGGTAATCTTCAATCAATCTAACACACTCTTGTAAGTCTTCAGATAGCTTGTTTCTCTCCAAACTTGTTAATTTACTTAATCTAATTTCTAAAATAGATCTTGCTTGTATATCAGTAAATTTAAAAAATTTATTAATTACTAATTCTTTGTTTTCTGAATTTATAAAATTTAAAATAAATTGATCGCTTGGTAACAACCAATCAAAATTTATTAGCTTTTCTCTGGCATCATTTGTATCTTTTGATGACTTGATAATTTCAATAATTTTATCAATATTCTCCAAGGCAACAGCTAACCCTAATAAAACATGAGCTTTTTCTCTTGTTTTCTTCAGGTGATGCCTAGTTCTTTTAAAAATCACATCTTTTCTAAAATTAATAAATAAATTTATAGATTTTTTAAGATTTAAAAGTTGCGGAACTCCTTTATTTAAGGCAAGCATATTTATACCAAAGGAGGTTTGAAGTGAAGTAAATTTATATAACTGATTTAGAACAACTTCTGCCTGTGCATCTCGTTTTAGGTCAATCACAACTCTAACACCTTCTCTGTTAGACTCGTCTCTTAATTCAGAAATTCCATCTATAATTTTATCTCTTGATGCTTTTGCTATAGTTTCAATTAATGAGGATTTTTTTACTGCAAAAGGAATCTCTGACACAATTATTGATTCTCTATTTTTTTTTGAAGATTCAATATTTGTTTTTGCCCTTATTAAAATTGAACCTTTTCCATTTAAATAGGCATTACGAATACCTGATTTACCAACTATTATTCCACCAGTTGGAAAATCAGGTCCTTTAACAATTTCCATTAATTCTTCATCTGTTATCTCTGGATTTTCGACAAACCTACAACAAGCTTCAATCACTTCAGTTGGACAATGAGGTGGAATCTTTGTTGCCATTCCTACTGCTATTCCTTCTGATCCATTAATTAATAAATTAGGAAATTCTGCAGGTAAAAGCTCAGGTTCTAATGTTGTTCCATCATAATTTTCTTTGTAAGTAACAGTTTCATGATTTATGTCATTAACTAAAAATGAAGAAATTGTAGCTAGCTTGGCTTCCGTATACCTCATTGCTGCTGCGGAATCTCCATCCATTGATCCAAAATTTCCTTGGCCTTCTACTAACGGAACCCTCATACTAAAGTCTTGTGCTAACCTAACCATAGCATCATAAATTGCAGAATCACCATGAGGGTGATATTTACCCATCACATCCCCTACTATTCTTGCAGATTTTCTTGAAGGTTTGCCTGAAACATAACCTGCCTCATTCATAGCGTAAATAATTCTTCTATGAACAGGTTTAAGTCCATCACACACATCAGGTAATGCACGTGACACTATTACACTCATTGCATAGTCTAAAAAAGAATTTTCCATTTCTTTTTCAATATTGATGCGATCAGTTTTTTTTATATTACTTGGATCTTCTGGATTAAAATCGTCAATCATTTATTTATTTTAAAAAGGTACTTCATCTTCTATATCAATATTATCAAAATCTGATGTAACATTTTTTTCAGAGACTGAATTATCTAAACTTGGTGATGATAAATTAGACTGTCCATCAGATCTAGTATCTAACATAGTTAAATTAGAGTTATAACCATCCAAAGCAACTTCAGATGTTTGCTTCTCCATTCCTGTCTGATCAGTATATTTACCATACTGCATCTTTCCTTCAATGTATACTCGGGAACCCTTTTTAAGGTACTTTTCTGCTATATTTGAAAGACCTGGTGAAAAAATTACAATTCTATGCCACTCAGTTTTTTCTTTTTTTTCATTGGTATTTTTATCTTTCCATGATTCGCTTGTAGCAATTGAAAATCTTGCTATTTTATTACCATCTTGAGTAAGTCTAATTTCAGGGTCACCCCCCAGCCTTCCAAGTAATATAACTTTGTTTATTGAACCTGCCATTTTTATTAGCTAAATAATACTATCATAATTAATTAAAGTAAGCATATGTTATTAAGAAAATGAAAAAAAAAAACTCACATTTAGATTTTATAAAAATTATTGGTGCAAGACAACATAACCTTAAAAATATTAATTTACAAATACCAAAAAATAAATTCGTGGTTATTACAGGTCTTTCTGGATCAGGAAAATCATCACTAGCATTTGATACAATATACGCTGAGGGGCAAAGAAGATATGTTGAAAGTTTATCTTCTTATGCTAGACAATTTCTTAATATGATGGAAAAACCCGAGGTTGATCTCATTGAAGGGTTATCTCCATCAATATCTATTGACCAAAAAACTACATCCAAAAATCCCAGATCAACTGTTGGAACTGTGACAGAAATTTATGATTATTTTAGAGTGTTATTTGCAAGAATTGGAATACCATACTCCCCAGAAACAGGTAAAGAAATAAAATCTATGAGTGTTGAAGAAATAACAGATGAAATTTTTAAATTAAACCAAGAGTCTAAGTATTTTATTCTTTCTCCTATCGTTAAAAATCGTAAAGGTGAATTTAAAAAAGAAATTTCTGACTTAATAAAAAAAGGTTTTATCAGGTTTAGAATCAATGGAAAAATTTTTACATCTGAAAGTTTGCCGGTGCTTAATAAAAATAAAAAACATAACATTGATGTAGTAGTTGATAGAATTAAAATTAATAAAAAATATCATTCAAGAATTTCACAATCAATTGAAACCTCTCTTAATTTATCCGAAGGCGTAATTAATTTTTTTGATTTTGAAAACTCAATTTCTCATGTTTTTTCTTCCAAATTCGCATGTCCGGTTTCAGGATTTAGCATTGAGGAAATTGAACCAAGACTTTTTTCATTTAATAGTCCTAATGGAGCTTGTAAAAATTGTGATGGACTTGGCTTTAAGGAAAAATTTGACCCAGACTTAATAATTGGTAACGAATCTCTTTCAATGAAAGAAGGTGTAATTATTCCATGGAACAAAAATAATCAGTTTTACAGAGACCTCATAATAGAAGTTTGTAAACATTGCAAAGTCAATCCTCTCACACCATGGAAAAATTTAGCTCAAGAAAAAAGAAAAATGATCATTTATGGTACTGGACAAAATATTTTTTTTCAAAATTCATTTAATGGATGGAGTTACGATCATCAATATAATGGTGTACTTGGTTTTCTTGATAAAAAGTTAAAAAGATCTGATATGTGGCAAAGAGAAGAATTAAGTAAATATTTAAATAAATTTACATGTGAAGAATGTTCTGGAACTAGGCTAAGACATGAAGCATTATCAATTAAAATCGATAAAAAAAATATATTTGAAATTACAGATCTATCAATTGAGAAAGTTTTAGTTTGGTTTCTTGAACTTGAAAAAAAACTTTCAAAATATCATCTTCAAATTTCCTCTAGAATTGTTAAAGAGATTATTGAACGACTATCATTCTTGAATAATGTTGGACTGGGTTATTTACAATTATCAAGAAATTCTGGAACACTATCAGGTGGTGAAAGTCAAAGAATTAGGTTGGCATCTCAAATAGGATCAGGCTTGACTGGAGTATTATACGTATTAGATGAACCATCTATTGGGTTACACCAAAGGGACAATAAAAAGCTTATTAAAACTCTTAAAAGACTAAGAGATTTGGGTAACTCAGTTATTGTCGTAGAACATGACGAGGAAACTATTTTGGAATCGGACTATGTTGTTGATATTGGTGTTGGTGCTGGAATTCATGGAGGTAGTGTTATTGCTCAAGGTACATACAATCAAGTGATGAAAAACAATAAAAGTATAACTGGTCAATATTTATCAAAAAAAAAAAAAATAAAAATTTTAAAGGATAGAAAATTACAAATAAATAATTTTATTGAATTAAAAGGAGCCAAAGGAAATAATCTAAAGAATTTAGATGTAAAATTTCCCTTAAATAATTTCATTACTGTTACTGGAGTTTCAGGTGGAGGTAAATCCTCTTTAATAATTGAAACTCTTTTTAATTCTCTATCAAAAAAAATGAATAATAATAATTTAAAAGCTTTACTTCATAGTAAAATTTTAGGTCATGAGTTCATAGATAAAATAATTCAAATAGATCAAAGCCCAATTGGACGAACACCACGTTCAAACCCAGCCACATATACAGGATGTTTCACATTTATACGGGATTGGTATTCAAACCTCCCAGAATCAAAATTAAGAGGCTATAAAGCTGGTAGATTTTCTTTTAATGTTAAGGGAGGTAGGTGCGAAAGTTGTCAAGGTGACGGTTTAATAAGAATTGAGATGCATTTCCTCGCAGATGTTTTCGTTAAATGTGATTTATGCAAAGGTAAACGTTTTAACAGAGAAACTCTTGAAGTTAAGTTTAAAAATAAAAATATTAGTGACGTTCTAAATATGACAGTTGATGAAGGTTTAATCTTTTTTAAAGCAATTCCATCTATTTCAACTAAATTAGAAACACTTCAAAAGGTTGGTCTTGGATACATTAAAATTGGTCAGTCAGCTACGACACTCTCAGGTGGTGAGGCTCAAAGAATAAAATTGGCAAAAGAACTGTCAAGAAAATTCACAGGTAAAACATTGTATATACTTGATGAACCAACTACAGGATTACATTCACATGATGTAAAAAAATTATTAGAAATACTCCATAGTTTTGTTGATAAAAAAAATACTGTTATCGTAATAGAACATAACCTTGATGTAATTAACTCATCAGATTGGGTAATAGATCTAGGGCCAGAAGGCGGTGAAAAAGGAGGGTTCATATTATTTGAAGGAACAGTAGAGAAATTAATTCAAAAAGATCAAAATGATACAGCTCATTGCCTTAAATATTTTTTAAAAAATTAATCTATTATTTTAATCTTTCTCTTGCAGATCTTATTATAGGATGATCTTCTGCTGATTGATTATTTTTTTCAATATGTTTAGTATTTAATTTCTTTGAAAAATATAAAAACAAAAAAAAATTCATTAATATTGGGATATTTAACAAGAAAATTTCACTAATTATAATCTGCTTTTTAAAATAAAAAAACAAACAGTTAATTATTATAGCTAAAATCAAAAAACTAAGATTTAAATACATTTTTTATAAATTCCTTTATTAGTTGATAAAGATATCTTTTTTTTGAGATCTTATCACTATTTTTTCTAATGACTTTCTTGAAAAGCACTAGAAAAGTTTTTTCAAAAATATCAATCTTATTATTAATTTGGATTTTAAAGTTATTTTTAGGAATATTTTTGTTTTTATAAAAAAAATATGCAAACTGAAAATATAAGTTTGTATAAAATTGATCGTCAATTTTGAAGATTATTTTATTAAATTTCTTGTTAAAGTTTTCAAATTCAATAATAAATTTTTTATTAAATTCGCAATTAATAATTTCATGAAAATTATTAATAAGTTCCAAAACATCTTTTTTGAAGCCATTTTTTACCAACTCTTTAAGATTATTAGTAATTTTAGTAGAAAAAATCTCTTTATCTATCTCATCATAAAACCACTTAAGTTTGAGACTTATGAGAAATTTCTCGTTTTTTTCATTAAAACTTTCAAATAAATATTTTTCCAATAAAAAAAGACTTCTTATCTTTTTATCATCATTAATGATAAGTTTTATCTGAATATTTCTAACATAAAAAAGATTGCTTGAATTCATTTGAACTTCAACTTATAAATAATAAATAAATAAAACTAGGAGCAATATGTCAAATATTTTATCTTCACTTTCTAAAACTTTAATAACTGGCTTTTTACTTCTTATTATTATAGTTATAGCCATATCTCAACTTACTGGATTTGTAATTGACTCTAACTTTCTATTCCGTTGGTTTCATGTACTCTCTGGAGTAATGTGGATTGGACTTCTATGGTATTTTAATTTTGTCCAAATTCCAGGAATGCCAAGCATTCCTGATGACCAAAAACCAGCTATTTCTAAAGTTATAGCACCTAAAGCGTTATTTTGGTTTCGCTGGGCTGCATTAGCCACTCTTGTAACTGGTTTTATTCTTGGATATCTTAATGGATATATTCATGATGCCCTCACTTTAGATACTAGTTATGGAAAAAACCTAATGATAGGAATTGGTATGTGGTTAGGCATAATTATGGCTTTCAATGTTTGGGTAATTATATGGCCAAATCAGAAAAAAGCTCTAGGCATTATAACTGTTGATGCCGCTGAAAAGGCAAAGTCTGCTAAAACAGCAATGCTTTTTTCAAGAACTAATACACTCTTATCTATACCTATGCTTTATTGCATGGTTGGAGCTCAAAATTTGTACTAGGATTCTTTCTTAATTTTAAACCCAAATATAGCAATCAATGGAGAAGCTACGAATATGGATGAATAAGTTCCAATTAGGACGCCCCATATCATGGCACTAACAAAACCTTTAACAACTTGACCTCCAAAAATAAATAGAGCACCAAGTGCTAACAATGTTGTCAAAGAGGTCATTAGTGTTCTAGATAAAGTTTGATTTATTGAAAGGTTCAACAAATCTGACATTTTTTTTTCATCTTTGTTAATGTTTTCTCTAATTCTATCAAAAACAACAACAGTGTCATTTATAGAATAACCAGCTATAGTTAATATTGCAGCAATTGATGCTAAATTAAATTCAATCTGCGAGAGAGAAAAAAAACCTAAGGTAGTTATCACATCATGAAACAATGCTATCAGTGCACCCAAGCCAAATTGCCAACCTGCAAATCTAAACCAAATATAAGCAAACATTGCTATTAACGAAAACAAAATCGCCTTTAGTGCTACAATTTGAAGTTCTTTACCAACTTTTGGACCCACAAATTCAATTCTTCGATAATCTATATTATTAGGTAGTTCATTTTGTATTTTATTTATTAATTCTTTTTGCTTGTCGTCTTCATTTGAGTTTTTCTCAATTCTTATTAAAATATTTGAGGAGCTACCAAACTCTTGTATCTCTATATTACCAACTGAAAGTCCTTCAAGTTGGTTTCTTAAATCTATTAAGTTTGGTGTTTCTTTAAAGTCTGCTTCAATCATTATTCCTCCTTTAAAATCAATTCCTAAATTCAAACTATTTTTTAGAAAAAGAAAAACAGAACCAAGAACTATCAGGAAGGAAAAAATAAAGGCTGGAATTCTATATTTAAAGAAATTTAATTTCATATTTTTATAAATAAAGATTATTTGGCTTAAGCTTAAGAATCCATATACTAACAATCAATTTAGTTAATACAAGGGCTGTAAACATTGAAGATATTATTCCCATACTAAGAGTAACTGCAAATCCTTTTATAGGGCCAGATCCATAATTGTACAATAAAAGCGCAGCTATAAGTGTTGTGATATTAGCATCAACAATTGTTTTAAATGCAAACTTATAACCTAGATCAATTGAATTAATTATTGATCTACCTGATCTTAATTCTTCTTTGATTCTCTCAAAAACTAAAACATTAGCATCAACAGCCATTCCCACAGTTAAAACTATTCCTGCAATACCTGGCATTGTTAATGTAGCTTCAATTAGGCTTAGAAGAGAAACCAATAGAATTATATTAAAAATTATAGCAAAATCAGCAATTAAACCAAAAATTCTATATCTTAATACCATAAATATAATAACTAATATAAAACCCACAGTTAATGCCTTTTTTCCAGCTTCAATTGAATCTAAACCCAAGCTTGGACCAACTGTTCTCTCCTCTAGGACTTCGATCGGTGCAGGCAAAGAACCTGCACGAAGTAAAACTGCTAAATCATTGGCACTTTCTGGTGAAAAATTACCACTAATATTCCCTTGTCCTCCAGTGATTGGTTCTCTAATTTGCGGAGCGCTTATAACATTTTTATCCAAAAGTATAGCAAGTCTCTGGTATGTGTTCTCAGTGGTGATTTTAGCAAATTTTTTTGCTCCTTTTCTATCAAACTCAAATGCTACAACGTATTTACCAGTCTGAGGGTCAACAGTAGCAGCTGCGTTAGTCAAACTTTCGCCAGTCAAAAGAATTCTTTTCTTTACTATAAATTCTTTTTCAAAAGCAGCAGGATTTGCATTAGAAACTTTAAAAGTTCCTGGCGGCAACTTTCCTCTTTGAGTTGCTAACTCAACAGTAGTTGAATCTAGTAAGTGAAAATTTAATTTTGCCGTTCTACCTATCAAAGCCCTAATTCTCTCGGGGTCTTTTATTCCAGGTAATTGAACAATAATTCTTTTTTCTCCTTGTTTCTGTATTACTGGTTCTCTTGTTCCAGATTCATCAACACGTTTTCTAACTACCTCAATTGATTGGTCAACTGTTTGATTATTTGAATCAATTATAAACTCCTCAGAAAAGGAAAAGTTTAATTTATTTTTTTCTGACTTGATAATAATTCTTTTATCAATATTTTTTCTTATATTCTGTCTCGCTAAATCAGTTTGATTCTCATCTGTAATTATAACAACTGCCCCAGATAACCTTGAACCCAAATTACTATACTTTATCTTTTCTTTTCTGAGCGCAGTTCTTATATCATCAACTAAATATTCTGATTTTTCTTTAAGAACTGAATTTGTATCAACTTCTAATAGTAAATGAGAACCACCTTGTAAGTCTAATCCAAGATTCACTTGTTTTTGAGAAATATAATTTGGTAAAGCTGTTACTTCAGTCTTATTATATAAATTTGGATAAGTGAAGTATATACCCATAAGACAGATTAGTGTCACAAAAGTTAGTTTAAATTTTGAAAAAGTTAACATAAATATTATTTCTTATTCGTAACATCTGCAATTGTTGCCCTATAAACAACAACATTGACATTTTTTGCAATATCTACACTAATCTTTTCACCATCAGTTTTTGTTACTTTTCCAACAATACCACCTCCTGTTATTATTTCATCGCCTCTATTTATTGAATCAAGTAATTTTCTGTGCTCTTTTTGCTTTTTTTGTTGTGGTCTTATTAACAAAAAATAGAAAATGAAGAAAATGAGTATAAGTGGTATAAAGGATGCGAACATCGACGGTTGTTGAGCTCCCGCTTGAGCGTATGCATAATTGAACATAAAACCTCTTGAAAAAAAAAATTAAATATTAATACTAAATAATTAAATCAATTAATTATTCTAATAAAATAAGGAAATGCAGAAAAGCATCAAGTAAAATATGAATTTTTTTCAGAATAACAAATTTTTTAAGGGAAATAATTTTTTTATATTTCTTCCAAATCTATTAAAAATAGTTCCATTAGAACTAAAATTACCAATTAATTTTGAAGATATTTTATTTGTGGATAAACAAAAAGAAAAAATCTTAAAAAATACCATTAACTTTTCTAAAAATATTTCTTCTCACAATACTTTGCTCTGGGGTGCAAGAGGAATGGGGAAATCTTCAATAATTAAATCTGTTGTAAAAAAAATTAACAAAAAAGATAATAAAGTTAAATTAATTGAAATTTTTAGTGGTTGTTACAAATTTTTACCTGAACTGATTTATTCTCTTAGTTCGATTAATGAAAACTTTATCTTATTTATTGATGATATATCATTTGAAAATAACGAATCAGACTTTAGACTTTTCAAAACCCTGATAGATGGAAGTTTAATAAGTAATACTGAAAATATTAGATTTTATGTAACATCTAATCTTAGGCATCTTGCAGAAAAAAGAATATTAGTAGACGAAATGGATGAATTAACTAAAAAAGAAATTAATTCTAATATTTTTGCACTGTCTGATCGCTTTGGTTGTTGGGTTGGTTTTTATGAAAATAACAAAAACAACTATATTGAGACAATTAAGTTTTATGCTAAAAAAAAATCTATAAAAACAAATGAGGAATTAATTGACAGAGCAATAAAATGGTCTGTCGAAAAGGGTAATTTTTCGGGAAGAACTGCTTATCAATTTATAAATTCTATATTGTAATTCTAAGAAAGATACTTTAATGGATCGACAGCATCCTTCCCTCGCCTTATTTCAAAATGTAGTTGTGGACTTTTAACATTTCCACTATTACCAACAGAACCAATTAACTCTCCCTTTTTTACAACACTACCTTTTCTCTTATAAATTTTTTTTAAATGCGCATAAGCTGTAATCCAATTCTTTGAATGTTTAATTAAAATCAAATTTCCATATCCAGGTATTTCATTGCCACTATAAACAACCTCTCCATCATTAGAGGCTAACACTTTATCTCCACTTTTTGAGCCAATATTTATACCATCATTAAAAAAGCCTGGTGTATTACTACCATACTTTAATAAAACCTTGCCCTTAACTGGCCAAATAAAGTTTTGTTTATAATTTTGTGTTTTTTTAGAACTTATGTTTTTACTAAGATCTAATTTTTTATTATTTTTTTTAACGAAGTAATTTTTTTTATTTTTTACTATTTTGTTTTTGTCTTTTGCAACAACATGACCTGGAATAACAAGTTTTTGATTTACATAAATTCTGTCAACATTATTAAGATTGTTAAACTTAGCAATAAAAAAAAGATCACTTCTATAAAACCTTGAAATCGAATATAAAGTTTCACCTTTTCCAACAACGTGAATTCTTTTTTTTGGAATATATATTTTTTGGTTAGGAAAAATTTTGTAAGGGTAGGAAATATTATTAAACTTTATCAACTTTTGTATAGATATATTATATTTCTTGGAAATTAGGTAAAGATTATCTCCCTTATTCACATTATAATAAATTTCATTTTTACCTCTTTTTTCTGTAAACCTTTTAATCTTATAGGTATCAAAGAAAACACTTTCACAACTACTCAAAACGAATAACAAAAAAAAAAGTTTCATCATCAGTTACTTATTTTTCCCTCTAACAAAGGAACAAATCTTACTTCCATTATATTTTGTGAAGAATATTCTTTTCCATCTTTTACAATTTTTTTTAAAACCTGATTAGAATGTTCTTCACCTATTGGTATAATCATAATTCCATTGTCGCTAAGTTGGTTTAGTAAATTATTTGGAATTTCAGGTGCACTCGCTGTCACCATAATTCTATCAAATGGAGCCTGCTCACTCCAACCAAGACCTCCATCACTATGTTTAAAGAAAACATTTTTTACATTTAAGCCTCTTAATAATTCTTGAGCTTTTTTGATTAAAGTATAATACCTTTCAATTGTATAAACAAACCTGAATAATTTTGAGAGTATAAAGGATTGATAACCACTCCCAGTTCCAATTTCTAAAACCCTTAAATTTTTATTAATTTCAAGCATTTGTGTCATATGTGCAACAACTAATGGTTGTGAAATAGTCTGACCACATTCAATTGGCAATGCTATATTCATATTGGATTTTTCATTTAAGTTTTTATCAATAAATAAACTTCTATCAACATCTTCAATTACATTTAAAATATTTGAATCAGTAATCCCACTCTTCTTTAGTTCTAATAAAAGGTCATATTTTTCAATCTTATTCATTATTATTTATTATTTTCTTATTATTCATATACTTTCTTAAACATTCTGGGATTGAAATAGAACCATCTTTTTCTTGAAAATTCTCTAATATACCAATTAAAATTCTTCCAATTGCTAATGACGATCCGTTTAAGGTGTGAGGATAAAAAACTTCACCTGTATCCTGCTTCTTAGATCTCATTTTCATTCTTCTTGACTGAAAATCTTTACAATTTGAACAACTTGAAACCTCTCTAAACTTATTTTGGCCAGGCATCCAAACCTCAAAATCTATAGTGTAAGAAGATGAAAAGCCTAGATCACCACTACATAATTCAACTAATCTATAAGGAATTTTAATCTTTTTTAAGATTGTTTCCACACATTCAATCATTCTCTCAAGTTCATTAGTGGAACTATCAGGTTTAGTAATAGATACTAATTCAACTTTTCCAAACTGATGTTCTCTCATAAGTCCTTTAGTATCTTTACCTGCTGCACCAGCTTCAGCTCGGAAACAATTTGTAAAAGATGTATATCTTAGCGGAAGAAGATCTGAATTAATAACTTCCTCACGATGAAAGTTAGTTAAAGGAACTTCAGCTGTAGGTATCAACCATAAATCATTAAAATATGTTTTAAATAAATCATCACCAAATTTTGGTAATTGGCCAGTTCCCACTAAACAATTACTTTTTACTAATTCTGGAACAATACATTCTTTGTAGCCAAAATCATTTGTATTTATATCAAGCATAAAATTCATTAAAGCACGTGATAATAAAGCAAGTTGAGATTTAATCACTGAAAACCTACTACCCGATAATTTAATTGCTTTTTCATAATCTAGAAAATCAAATTCTTCAGAAATCTCAACATGATTTTTTAATTTAAAATTATTTTTTTTTTTATATTGTTCTTCTCTTAGAATTTTATTTTCTAATTCAGATTTACCGGTAGGTGTTTTATTATCAACTAAATTTGGTATGCTTAATAAAAGATCATTAAGTTCATGTTTTGATATATCTTCACATTGTTTTAATTTATCAAGTTTTTCTTTTATATTTGAGACTTTATCTTTAATATTCTTAATATCAATTTTGTCTAAATCAGAAGAGAAACTTTTTGAAAGTGTATTTTTTTCTTGCTGAAGTGATTGAATTTCATTTAAAAAAGACAAATATTTATCATATAATTCAAGAATTTTTTTTGAATGTGGAGGAAAATTTCTAAGTTTTAAGTTCTTGTCAAATAAATTCGGGTTTTCTTTTATAAATTTTATATCATGCATATTTAATTTCTCTTAAAAAATCTTATAAACAATATTGAAAGTTCATAGAAGATTATTAACGGAATAGCAATCCCTATCTGTGAAATTATATCTGGTGGAGTGAATAGTGCTGAAAAAATAAGAATACCTATTAAAAAAAATTTTCTATTTTTTGTTAAAAAATGTTCATCAAAAAAACCTAACTTTGTAAAGAGAATTATAAAAATTGGGAACTCAAATGAAAGTCCACTTGCTAAAAGTAAAAACATGGTTAGCTTGAGATATTCAGAATATTTAGTTTCTAACTCAATAGGTAATGAACCACTCATAAAACTTTCAAAGGAAGTGAAGAATGACCAAATTAACGGAATTAAAAAATAATATGCAAAAATAACTCCCATGAAAAAGAAAATAACTGACATAAATATCAATGGGAAAAAAAGATTTCTTTCTTTTTTATATAAAGCTGGTGATAAAAAAAGAATAAACTGAATCAATAAGAAAGGAACAGAAAATAAAAATGATGCAAACAAAGAAATTTTTATATTAGAAACAAAAACTTCTGGCAGAGCCGTAAAAATTATTCTTTTATTTTGAGAATCTTCTAAGGCTACCATTAGTGGGTTTGTCAATATCTCACTTACAAAACTTACATTAAAAAAAAAAAAAAAAAAAGCTACAATTAAAAATACAAAACTTAGTAATATTCTATTTCTAAGTTCTTTTAAATATTCCAAATATTTCATAAATAATTATTTTTTATTTTTTTTTTTAATAGGTTTAACTTTTATATTTTTTTTTAGCTCTGATATTTCTTCTAATGAATTAATTTCATCAAATTCATATTTTAAATTATAATAGTATCTATTGATTTTACGGTAAAAAAGACCAAAGTTTTTGAAAATTTTTGGAAGTTCTTCTGGTTT
>MDTB01071464.1_pt1 | contig 26828 bp, 24 predicted proteins | sample 811161 | NCBI WGS metagenome assembly MDTB01 (sample SAMN05326650, study PRJNA326480) | marine metagenome | isolation source: seawater | place: Mediterranean Sea | collected 2009 | reverse complement strand
TGATTCTGGCTTAATTGAACTTATTTTACCTACCAATATTGGATTTAAGAAAAATCAGCGATGTATACATCCTAGTTCACAAGGATCAATGGGGTTTGCACTACCAGCTTTGGTTGGAGCACACTATGCCAGTAAAAGGCCTCTAATCACTGTCATTGGAGATGGCTCAATTATGATGAATCTGCAAGAACTAGAAACAATTCGATATAATGATATACCAGCAAAAATTTTTATTTTAAATAATAATGTTTATGCTGTTATTAGAAAAAGGCAAGTTGATTTATTTAGATCTCGAACTATTGGTGTTGATCCAAGCGATGGTATTAGCTCACCCAATTTCAAAAAAGTGGCAAATGCTTTTGATCTACCGTATGCTAAAATCAAAACTAGTAATAACTTAAAAAATAAATTGAAAGATATAATTAATTTTGATGGCGCAGTTATTTGCGAAATAATGGGAAAAGAGGACCAAGATTATATAACTACTTCTTATGCGAAAAATAGTAAAAGAAGAATCGTGCAAAGACCCCTTGAGGATCAGGCACCGTTCATTGATAGATCAATCTTTCTATCAGAAATGATTATCGAACCAATAGATCAGTAGTAAATAAAAAGTAAAGCGAATAGACAATGGCAAAAATTTCTTTCAAAAAATCAGTTTTTCTTGAAGACTACGGAAAACCTTACATTGTTGCAGAAGTAAACACAAGCCATTTTGGTGATGTCAACATCGCAAAAAAAATGGTCAAAAAAGCAAAAACCATAGGTTGTGATTGTATCAAATTTCAGTCCTGGTCATCAGAAAGCTTATATTCAAATTCGTACTATAAAGAAAACCCAATCGCCAAAAGATTTGTAAAAAAATTCAGTTTTTCAAAAGAAGAATTATTAGAAATTTCAAATTACTGTAGATCTATTGGAATAGATTTTTGTTCAACTCCGTATTCTAGGGAAGAAGTTGATGCTCTTATAGATGAATTAAATTCACATTATATCAAAGTAGCATCTATGGATTTAAATAATTATTCTTATTTATCCTACATAGCTAGCAAAAATGTTCCTATTGTTTTATCAACAGGCATGGCTGAAATAAAGGAGATTACTAAAGCAATAAGCACAATTGAGAAACAAGGTAACTTAAAAATATGTATTCTACATTGTGTTTCTATTTACCCTCCAAAAATTTCTACAATACAACTAAAAAATATATTGGGTTTACGTAAAGAATTTCCCAACTATCCTATTGGGTTTTCTGACCACTCAGTTGGTACTGAAATCGCTACAGCTTCGATAGCTCTTGGAGCATGCATGGTTGAAAAGCATCTTACACTTGATAATTCAAAAATAGGCATGGATAATCAAATGGCTATTGAGCCTAACGAAATGGAACAATTAGTTCGAAATTGCCATAATGTATATAGCGCAATGGGACAGCACCGCAGAAAAGTCAGCTATGAAGAACTTGAGCAAAGAAAAATTATGAGACGAAGTGTGATTACTGTAAAAGACTTGAAAAAGGGTGCAGTTTTAAAAGAAAAAGATCTAGAAGTAAAAAGACCAGGCACAGGAATTTCCCCTGAAAAATTAGATTCTTTAATTGGGAAAACTATAAATCGAGATATTGAAGCAGATACAATCATAAACGAAAATGATATTTCGTAATAAAATGAAAGTGTTCAAAAATACTTTAAAATTATTTTTTTGAAACTCCCCTAAGCTAGAGTTTTTTATTATTTAAATCAAAATACAATTAATTAAGCTCATGATAGATAGTATACTATTTAAACGTTTTGGGGAAAATATTGCAGCGATTACAGATGACGGTTCAAGTTACCAATACAATGAAATTTTTAATTTTATAAAAGAATTAGGAAAAGTGTTGGAACCCAGGTCTTTAGTATTCTCACTATCAGACAACTCCATTGGGTCATTAGTGGGTTACTTTGCATTTTTATTTAACAAAACTCCTCCATTAATTCTTGATAGTAAAATTAATAATGAAAAAATAAATGATCTAATTAACATTTATGATCCTAAATATATTTGGATAGAAAAAGGGAAATTTGGATCCTTAAATAAGGGTAATGTGGTAAAAAAATTATTGGATTATTGTTTGGTAGAAATATCTACGAAATCTGAAAGTATGTTAAATGAAGATTTGGCTTTATTATTAACAACATCTGGCAGTACAGGCAGTCCCAAGTTAGTAAAACTTTCGTATGATAATATTTATTCTAATGCAAAATCAATCTCTAGTTATTTAAAGATTGATTATAAAGAAAAGCCAATTACATCATTACCAATGCATTATTCTTTTGGCCTATCAATTATTAATAGTCATATTATTAAAGGCTCAACCTTACTGCTTACCAATTCTTCAATTATGGAAAAAAGATTTTGGGAATTTTTAAAATTAGAAAAAGCCACTTCTCTTTCCGGTGTCCCATACACATTTCTTTTATTAAAAAAGCTTAGGTTTTTTAAAATGGATTTACCACACTTAGGCACACTAACACAAGCAGGCGGTAAATTGAGTGATGATTTAACTAAGGATTTTTCGAACTTTTGTTTTAAAACAGAAAAAAGTTTTATTATTATGTATGGCCAAACTGAAGCAAGTCCAAGAATGAGTTATCTTCCCCATAAAGATTCGATTAAGAAACTTGGGAGCATTGGCGTGCCAATTCCTGGTGGTGAATTTTCCTTGATTGATGAAAAAGAGAATGTCATATATCAAGATAATATAATAGGCGAATTGGTTTATAAAGGAGAAAATGTATCTATGGGATATGCAGAGAGTAATAAAGATTTATCTATAGGGGATGAAAATAAAGGTATTTTATATACTGGTGATATTGCAAAAAAGGATGAGGATGGATACTACTATATTATTGGGCGTAAAAAACGATTTATTAAGTTATTTGGTAATAGGATTAATCTTGATGAAACAGAAGAACTGGTAAAAAAAATCGTATCAGAATGCGCATGTTTGGGTCAAGATGATAAAATGGTAATTTATATTGAAGAAAAAAAGAGAATCGAAGATGTTAAAGAATTTATATCAGCACAATTGAGAATAAATAGCTTAGCGTTTATAGTAAAATATATAGATCAAATTCCAAAAAATTCATCTGGAAAAACGCTTTATAAAAACTTATGAACAACCCCAATATAGATTCTTTATTTGATTTTAAGCCCTACTCACTAGAAAAGAGTAAAAAAGAATTATATCTTAATGAATTATTTTTCCAATTAACAAAATATCATTATGCAAATTGTTATGAATATAAATGTTTGATAGATAGTATGAATTTCAATGTTGATTTTAAATCTGCTTATGTAGATATTCCGTTTATTCCAGTTAGATTGTTCAAGATGTATGATTTACTTAGTGTACCCAAGAAACTTATTTTCAAAACTATGATGTCTTCGGGTACATCTGGACAGGCAGTGTCAAAAGTTTTTCTTGATAAAAAAACATCTCTAAATCAATCTAAGGCGTTGACAAAAATTATTTCAACCTTTTTGGGATCAAAACGTTCACCAATGTTAATTATTGATTCAGAAGAAGTATTAAAAAATAGAAATATGTTTTCAGCTCGTGGCGCTGGAATTTTAGGATTTTCTATATTTGGGAAAAAAAGAATATATGCTTTAGATAAAAATATGAAGTTAAAAGTAAATGAAGTGACTGAATTTTTAAATCAAAATCAAAATCAAAAAATATTTTTATTTGGTTTTACCTTTATGATTTATAAATACTTTATACAGGAAATAATGAAGAATAAATTAAATTTCAACTTAACTAATGCGGTTCTTATTCACGGAGGAGGTTGGAAAAAACTTGAAAATAATCAAATATCTTCGAAAGATTTTCGAAAAATCCTTAAAGATTTATCCGGTCTAAATTTAATTCATGATTATTATGGCATGGTTGAGCAAACAGGTTCAATTTATATGGAGTGTGAAAATGGATATTTACATGCTCCAGTATTTTCAGATGTAATTATTAGAAGATCGCATGATTTTTCTGAGGCTTCGTTTGAAGAGCCTGGTATTATTCAAACGCTTTCCACCCTGCCAAAGAGTTACCCTGGACATTCATTACTGACTGAAGATGAAGGTGTGCTTTTAGGTGAAGATGATTGTAAGTGTGGAAGAAATGGGAAATATTTTACAATCCTTGGTCGAATAAAAAATGCTGAAATACGTGGGTGTAGTGATACATATGGAGGATGAATTAAAAAACATACAGTTTCTCAATGAGTTGACAACATTTTCTGATTTAGAGAAAATGATTAATCTTCCGCCGATGTCACCCTTTAGCGAAGATATTATCGATTATTTGAATATATTATCAAAAGAAATAAATAAATATCCCAAAATAAGAGAATATCCAGATGTTGCAACATTTGCTTTTTTCTGTAGGAGAGCAAATATCATAGCTTTAAAAGCCAAAAAAAATTATAATAAAAATGAAACGAGACTGGGTCGTGGTATTATCTATCATGTCGCACCTTCAAACGTCCCGGTAAACTTCGCATACTCATTAGTTACTGGACTATTATCGGGCAATTCAAATATTGTTAAAGTCCCATCTAAAGTTTTTAATCAAATAGATATTATATCTAGTGCAATCAATAGAATTGCTAGAAACTCAAAATATTTAAATATTGCAAAAAGAATTATTCTTGTCAGATATGACCGTAATAGTGATGCAACTAAATTTTTTTCTTCTATCTGTGATGTTCGAATTATTTGGGGTGGGGATGAGACTATTCAACAAATCAGGAGATACCAATTACAACCCAGATCATTTGATCTAACTTTTGCTGACAGATTTTCAATCTGTGTAATTAACGCAAATAAATATATTAATGAATCAGATCCAAAAAAAATTTCCAAAGGGTTTTTTAATGATACATATTTATTTGACCAAAATGCTTGCACTTCACCTCATTTAATAATCTGGATAGGCTCAAAAACTAATTTGAAAAATGCAAAAAAGAAGTTTTGGGATTGTCTTTATGGGTTATTAAAAAATAATTATAAAGTCCAATCAATTTCGGTAATAAATAAGCTAACTGCTTTTTGTAATCAGGCAATACAGATGCATGGTTTAAAGCTTGTGCAAAAAAAAGATAACCTAATATGGAGAATAACTTTAGATAAATTAGAAAAAGATTTAGATAAATTTCGTTGTGATAGCGGTTATTTTTTAGAATATGAGACATCTTCTTTAATAGAAATTTCTAAGATAATAAATAGAAAATACCAAACCCTTTCATATTATGGTTTCTCAAAAAATGAAATGAGAAATCTAATTAATTCCCTAAACCCAGTTGGGATTGATAGGATGGTACCTATCGGTAGAACAATGGAATTTTCTTTAACTTGGGATGGGTATAATTTAATTAATAGTCTTACACGCAAAATAGAAATATTATAAAAAAGATATAATTTCTAAATTAGACTTTTGCTAATTATAGGCAATTAGTTGCAGAAATGGTAATAATTTTTATTTATGAGATTTATTCGATGGGCTAACGAGAAGTAATTCTAATATATTTTACTAATATGTGATTCGTTTTTGTAATTTCCAATCACAGGTACTTAATATATCAGCAATTTTTTTCCCGGCATTACCATCTCCATAAATCTGTTCAGAATTGTAAGTTCCATGTGAAATTTGTTGGCTAATTGCATTGCTTATTTCTTCTTCGTTATTTAAAACATCAATTACATTCCTTCCTCTTTCTCTCATATTTTGACGTGTTCCAATATTTACTACAGGTGTCCCAATAAAAGCACCTTCTCTAATTCCGCTTGATGAATTGCCTATCAGGCAAGATGCCTTTTTCATTAGTGTAATGTAATGGTGAACCGGTAAATTTTTATAGAAATGCATTTTAGAATCCAAGTTTTTTTCTCGCCAAATTCTAATACCTCGAGAAATATCTTCCGAACCAGCATCAGCATTAGGCCATAATATTATTGCTGGTAAGTTGATTTTTTTCAATGCTTTTAAAGTCATTGTGATTTGTTTCTCGCCTTTACCATATTCTGTTGTAATAGGATGTTGAGAAACTAAAACAAAAGGTTTATCAATATTTACCTCTGCTCCAACGCCATCAGAAAGTGATTGATGAATATTGGAAGGAGTATTTTCTAATAAATCTGCTACAAGGTCTATCCTAGGACAGCCTACAAGATATACATCTTGCTCTCTTTCACCCAATTTAATAATTCTTTCTTTTGCATCTTGACTTGCGGGGAAATGAATATGGGAAAATTTAGTTACGGCATGCCTTATACTTTCATCAATCGTTCCGCTTACTTCGCCTCCCATTGTATGAGCTACCGCTATATTCATATATGCTGCCGCAAGCGTGGTTGCCATTGTTTCAAACCTATCTCCAACGGTCAACACTATATCTGGTTTCAATCTGTCAAAAACTGTTGGAAGTTCCATAAGTCCAACACCTGTAGATTTAGCCATAGTAGTAGGAGTTTCGCCCTCTATTAACATAAAAACTTCTGCGTCAGGTGTAAAACCATCTTTTTTAATTTGCTCAGAAACAATACCATATCTATCTATTAAAGCTGATGCACCTAAAATCAATTGAAGTTCTAATTTAGAATGGTCCTTGATAGCTTTTAATGCTGATTTTATACTTGAATAATTTGCTCGAGATCCTACAACTACACAAATCTTTCTCACCTTATTTCAAATCCTTTTCATTTATTTTCTTGTTTTTTTCAATATCAATTTTTGTTTTTCTACCAATCAAATTTTTGTAATTGCTAGCCGGAATGCCGTCTCCAGGTTTTTTAAAAGCTAAATGTTCAAGTCTAATCATCGAATCTTTCGGGATATTACAAGCTGATACAATACTTTTTTGAAATATTTTTTTCATCTCAAAGTACTTTTGATTACTGTCTTTATTAACTGGGTTTTTTAGCATTTTCCAAGTATCTTTTAATTCCTTACAAAAAATTTTGAAGTCGTTAGGTTCCATTGAATGCTTAGCGTCACTTCCATACATTGATTTTGAAAAAGTCAAATGCTTTTCAATTATTTTAGCGCCTAATGCTGCGGCACTAATAGAGGCAGAAAGTCCAATTGTATGATCCGAAAATCCAACCCTACAGTTATATCTTTTTTGCATTTCAGATAGCACGTTCAATCCAGCATCCTCTGGAGGGCAGGGGTATATAGAGGAGCACTGCATAACGGTTAAATTACATTTTTTAAAAATGGAAACAGCTAAGTCTAATTCATTCCAATTGCTCATTCCTGATGACAGAAGTACTGGTTTTTTTAACTTAGCAATTTTCTCAAGCAACGGAAGGTTTGAAACTTCTCCAGAAGGAATTTTGTAAATTTGTACATCAAGCATTTCCAAAATATCTACAGCTTCTAAAGAGAAAGGAGATGATAAAAAAATTAAACCTAATTTTTCTGATTTTCTTTTCAAAGATTTCCATTGATCAAAGTTAAAGGCAGTTCTTTCAAAATAATCCATACGTGTTTCTTCAGAAAAATAACTTGGATTTGGCGCACTTGGAAGACTCTCAGCATTAGCAATATGTGTCTGGAATTTTACACAATCTGCGCCACAAGAAGCTGCGAGTTTTATGAGATTTATAGCATTACCAAAAGAGCCATCATGGACAGAGCCTAGTTCAGCAATAATTAAATTATTTTTCATATAGCTATATTAATTAATATTTTTCAAAATTTTCATTTTAAAGTAGGAATAAAGTTTATGCAAAAATTTCTTTTATGGAAATGCAAACCACTATTTTTAAAATTAATTTTGATTTATTTTATTTTTATTCTAGGTTTAATTTTTACTTTAAAAAAGTGAAAAATATTGTATTCTTAAATATAAACCTGGCTAGGATATGATTTTATAGAAAACTATTAAAAACATATTTAATAAATATTGAGTCCGGAACATTTTATTACATTACTTCAATTTATCCAATTATTTAGAAAAAAAACTTACAGATTTATTAATAAGCTCGATGGAGAAACTTGAAACAAGAAAAAAAATTGTAAACCCTCTCTGCTTTAAACAACTACAGTATATTTTAGAATCTGATATCATTTAAGTTAATTAGCTTAATGATAACTTTTAAAAATTTAATATAGAATTCGAGTGAATTGTAAAATAAAGGGTCTTAATTAACCCTTGCTCTTAAGATATGAAAAAAATCCCGTGCGAATGGTCTAATCAAGCCTCCATAATTTCTCTTATAAAAATAGACAGATAATATGATTATAAATAAAGCTTTTATTGCTGAGTCTATTAATAAACTGTTCTTTAAGTTATAGAAAAGTAAAGCTGAGGTAAGTCCCAGAAAAAAAATTTCGCTGATGCAACTCCAATCAACACTAATAGCATTAAATTTTTTTGATAATGCATATGCGAATAAAGCGGTGATGATGAAAGCGATCATTGTTGAACATGCTGCTATAATTATCCCATATTTTGGTATAAATAATATGTTGATTATAATATTTGCAATGCCTGCAAAGACTGTGATAATTGGTATCCACATAACTTTTTTTAAAAAGAAAATTGGATTAATAAAAAAACAATAAAACCCTCTGAAAACGTAGGCAGCAATTAAAAATGGAACTAATTTTAAAACAAAATAATATTCTTTTGGGAAAAATAGTCTTATATACAATTCAATTGACATATCAAGAATTAAAAAGAAAATGGAAATACAAACAAACCAAATTGTTAAATAATTTTTATATTTCTCCATAGTTTTTTTGAAGTTATCGATGCTGGATTCAAGATAATCTGGCGAAAGTGCGTCGTTAATTGCGTTTACTAAAAATTTCATTACTGAAGATAATCTATCAGCAATATGGTAAAATCCAATTAAAGATATGGGAACAAATTTTTCAAGAACAATTCTGTCTGAATATCTAAATAAGTAACCTCCTATACCATAAAAAATAAGTGGGAAAGCATACGGAAAAGTTTTTTTTAGCATATTATAATTAAAATTAAATGCAAAAAAATTACGAGTTGCATAAAATAATAAGATTGATTTAAAAAAAGATAAAAAGGCAATCGTTAACAATGCTCCATAAGCTCCAAGACCATCAAAAACGATAAACTTAATTTTAAAAAATAATGACAAAATTGTTGTAATAATTGATATTCTTAAGATCCAACGACCTTCTTTTTCACTTTTAAGCAAATAGGTAGAAGTGATTGCGATTTGATCAAAAAATAAACTTATTGTACCCAAAAGAAAAAATGGATAGTAATTAATTGAAGATTTTGGAAATAAGATTAAAATAATAGATGTGCCATTTAAATGAAGGATTATACAAAACACAAGTGATATTAAAATTCCTGATAACATTATAGTAGAATAGTAAATTTTTTTATCTTTTTTGCCATAATCAAAATAAATGCGACCTAGACCTGAGCTCAACCCCAATCCAACTAGTATTCCAAAAAATCCTGTAAATGCTAAAACGAGTGAAATAATGCCAAAATCTTTAGGACTCAAATATTTTGCAAAAACAGGTAAGGTAGCAAAACCAATAATCTGGATCACAACTTCAGAAGAAAAATAAGAAACAATATTTTTAAATGTTTTCATTTATATATCAAAAATCAAATTTTAAAAATAAATCGATTGCTAAATATTGAATATTCGATCCTGGCACTTACCATCAAATGGCGATACACTATTTTTTTGAGATTTATGAGCTAATTTTATTTCCTTTAATATTTTTTTATCATTAATTAAAGTATTTAAAGTAGAAAACAGATTACTCAAATCTTTTATTACAAATTTTGATTTTATCCAGTCATAAATCGTGTAGTTAAGCTCAACTGGGTCAAGAATAATTATAGGAATTTCACATAGTAAAGCAAGCGGAATGGTAGATGAGCCATGTATCCCTAAGTATATATCTGATAAAGGTAAAATTTCTGTAATCTTCTCACTGATAATTTTGACCTGGTATTTATTTTGTAGAAATTTATAATCATTGTACCTCATCTTTGGATGTAAAGAAAGTAAAATGTTAGAATTCGTTTTTGTTGATTCTTTACAAAGAGTTTCTTGAAATGTCCAATGCTCTTCAGCAGGCATCATAAAATGCTCTAAAAGTTGAGGAACGCCAATTAAAATCATTGGCTTATTTGGGTTTAATGAATATTTAGAGTATAGATTTTTCCTAAGTTTGTTCTTTTTCTTGTTTGCGAAAATATCATATAGAATATCATGATCTAAATGCCCAGTAACTATAATATTATCTGGGTCCACGCCATCATTAATAATCAGTTTTTTTTCAAGCTCTCCATGAGCACAAATCAAATTTCCTGAGGATCCAATAATCCAAGGATTTTTTGGCAAAACCCCACATTTTTCTTTGGCAACAACGTCCCATTTTGGGTAAAAACTTATATCTTCCTTTGAAACTTTGTCATGCATCCATATGTTTTTGTATTTTTTCTTAAAAGTTATATCCTCGGTTACGATAATTCCATAATTTAAATTTTTTCTTCTCTGAAGCAATGGCCCCTCATATCCAACCTTTTCCGCTATTGGTGGTATAATTATCCTTATTTTTAATTGTTTTGCTACTTTTAAAATTGCAAGCTCATACCCATCATGCCGATCTCCTGCTAGGTAAATTTTTTTTGGCATATTATTTTGTAATAATTTTAAAATTTCTTGCTCTTTTATTTTATGAATATTTATAAGCAGATTTACTCTTTTTTCATGATAAACACCCTCATATTTATAAAAATTAAAATATTTTTTCTGCTTTTGATAAAGGCTTTTTAAAAAGGGTGGCAGGTATGGAGAGATAGTTCTTCTAATTAAACTTAGAGAGCCTTCACTATTTTTACCTAAAAATATTTTACTTGTATTTCCAGAATAATTAACGTGATTTTCGATGAGCAGTGTACATTTAAACCCTTTTTGTTGGGCTACATTAGATAACTTTAACATTCCATTTAATGTAGTTAGACTATTTACATGAAACATTAAATGATCGTTTGACATTTATTTTTTTGAACTTCCTTTAATTTCCGAACTAATTTAATTTGAAAAGCTTATTGGCGAGTTCCCAGTCTTCAATCTCATCAATATCTATTGATCTTTCAAGTGGCATTTCAAAAGTATATGTGTTAGGACCTAAAAAAGTTTTTACTGTCTTAAAATATTCTGAGAATGCAGCGTAAAGTGCTCCATTAACAGTGTAGTATGATTTATGATCATGCCTGTCAGTTGAAATCTTATCTATTCTTTGATTCATAATTAATTTGCCAGACTTTTCAATATTAAATCCGTACACAAAATTCTTTACTTTATAAATACTAAAGATCATCGAGGCCTTATTTCGCATCATTTCATCAAGGCAATTATCAATGTCATAATTTGTTCTTAAAGGAGAAGTAGGCTGCAAAAGAATGAAAATATCATAATTTAGTTTATTAATTGCGTGAAGGATAACTTCATTATTACCTGCCGAGTCTGTTGCTAAAGACTTTGGTCTTAAAAATGGTACTTCTGCACCTAAATCTTGTGCAACTTTTCTAATGTCTGTACTTTCAGTAGAAACAATAACTTTATCTATAAATTTTGAAGATTTTGCTTGATTTATTGAATGCCCGATCAGGGGAAGTCCACAAAAATTTTTAAGATTTTTATTAATAATTCCCTTACTTCCAGCTCTTGCCGGAATAATTGCTAATACAGTATTCCCATCAATCATAATTGATCTAACACTCTATGGTATTCAGACCATTGCCCAATGTCAATCCATGATTCATCATCAATAGGGAAAACGCCTACCTTTTTTTGTAAATCTTTAGCTTTTTGAATAAGATGTGTCATATGAAAAATATTATTATCAGGAATTAAATCAAGTATGTCTGGATTGATTACGTAAAGACCAGTATTAATTAACAAGTTATATTTTGGTTTCTCATTAATTGCCGATAAATACCCATGATTATTAAGTTCACATGTTCCATACGGAATTTCATATTCTTTTGCAGAGGCGACTAATGTAATGTCAAAATCATTTTTTCTATGAAAGTCAAACAGCTTAGCATAATTAATTTTGGCAATGATGTCGCAGTTTGTCACAAAAAATGGTTCATTTAATGTTCCAGATAAAAGTTTGAGGCTCCCTGCAGTGCCCAATGGTTTTTTTTCATCAATAAAATCAACCTTGAAGGTAGAGTTCAATTGATTAAAATAAGCTTTAATAATTTCAGATTTATAATTAAGAGTCATATGAAAGTGGTCACAACCTGATTTTTGGAATTCTCCAATAATAATTTCTATTATTGATTTATCCTTTATTGGAATTAGTGGTTTAGGCAACACTTTAGTAAATGGCTGTAACCTTGTCCCTTTTCCACCGGCCATTATAACAACAGGAATATTTATGCTCTCTGTTTTTATTTTCTCATTTTTTGTAAATATATTATTCCAAGTAAGATAATTTTTCACAACCTTTTTTTGATCAACAATTGGTATTAAATCAAATTTTTCTTTTAAAAATATTTTCTCAATTTGCTTGTCTGAATATTGATTTTCATAAAAAAATGTTGGCTTTTCATTGTAATAATTATTAATTGAAGATCTTATATCAACTCTACTTAAAATAGCTTTTCTAATATCTCCTTCACTTAAGGTCCCAATTAAACAATTTTCTTCATCAACAACCATTAAACATTTTTGAGATGTTTTTGTTATTTTTTTAAGGGCATTTTTAATGCTGTCTTTTGGCTTAATTAATAAATCGTTCATTTTTTAAAATATAATAGATGGAAAGCTTCAGCAAATTCATAACCACTTTGACTGCCTCTTAAAGTTGCCAGAGATTTAATTGATTTCGTGCTTCTTGGAAACGGATGCGCTTTAATTTCAGACTTATAAATTTTAACTATCTCCATTTTTTTTTTGAAAAATGGAGATATGTTAACAAAATAATTTGGTTTAAAAGTATCGTTAGTTAAAAAATTAAAGTTTGTCTCCGAAAGTGTCTCATAAACAAGAAATAAGTTAATAGATGGGTGTCTAAACCACTTAATAGTAGATTGAACTGCATTAGTGATATACTGATGATCAGTATGAACATCACGGGGGAATGGTGCATAAATAACACTGGGTTTTATTTTTTTTATTACGCTTCCGATATTCTCAACCAGACTTGGAATATCAGAAGAAGAAATTCTAGTGGATGGGTAATCCAAATTAATCACATCACTAAAGCAATAAGATTTAGATACTTGTTCTATTTCACTGGGCCTTTTTTTAATTAACTCCTTTCTCCACCCATGCTCTTCTTTCATTTTTGTAATGATTAACCAAAATATCTCGTTCCCCTCGTACTTATGTCTTAAAAGAGAGCCTCCGCATCCAAATGTTTCATCATCAGGATGTGGTGCTATTACTAAAACTTTTTCCGATTTACTTTTCATAACTAATCTTTTTCATACAGAGAATAATTTCACTTCCAATGTTATTTTTTCTTCTAAAATCCTTAAATAAATTATTTATTTTTTTGTCCTTGAGGAAATCATTTATTATTAATGCTTGCGCTCTCGAAGACTGAGTAGAATTTGTATCAGCGCCATATGAAAACCACCTATCAGCAAAATCCAAGGTAACAGATTCATGATATTCTTTAAAAATATATAACCCACTTTTGTTTAATATAGGTTCGAGTGATTTACGAGACAAAACTGACAGGTGCTCTCCAGGAAATGCTGACCAAAATCCTAACGCTTTGGAATATGGGTTTGAAAAATCAGGTGTAGATAAAACATAAATCCCATCTTTTGTTAAGGCATTTCGAATTTTCTTAAAATAAAGTTTTAACTTTTGAATAGGTAGGTGCTCAATCACTTCCCAGTTTGAAATCAAGTCATATTCATTAATACCTATGTTTTCTAATAAAAAGTTTAAACTTTTAGAAGTTACGTCATATTTATTTAATTCTCTTTTGACTTTATTATCAATTCTATAATCCATCAATTCAATTTTGAAAAAAGGGTAATTTTTTCTTAAATAAACACAATATTCACCAATACCCCCGCCAATATCTAATGCTCTAGAATTTTCTGAAAGTTCATTAACCTCAGAAATAATTGATCTGAAATTGTAAAATGTACTTACATTTTCTCTAGAGAGCTTACTATAATGGTCTCTTAAAGAGTCAACTTCGTCTATTATAGGGTAAGAATAATTATCATAATAAACATATAGCTCCTCATCGGGCAGCGTTGGATTCAAAAAAACTATTTCACAGTTATAGCATTGATAGTAATAAACCGAAAATTTAGTTAAAAAACCTGTTGCAGTGTTTCCATCATCAAGAGTCAAAGGGGTAAAGTCTTTACTTTTACAGCTTGGACATGAGTTGAAATAAATCATTTTTTCCTTAGAAGTATAAGAAAGAATTAACTCTACACCTTCTTTTGAAGAAAAATATTCTGCAATGTCTTTAAGTGACCATTTGTACAGCGATTTATGTCTTTGGATTAATTCATTAAAAATTATTACTCTTTTCATTCGTGATAAATTAAACTGAGAATTATAAGTCGATTGCATATCTGTATATAAGAAACAACTTTCAGTTTGAACTCTAGATTTTTTCCCCAAAAATACATATTCAGGAGCAGTTCCAGGTATTGCACCTTCTGATTTTATTATTTTTTTTGATGAAATCGCAGATTCTATCATATTTTTTAGTAAAATTTCATCAAAAATCGGATTAGTCAATAAAAGCAAAACTACAATATCATCATCGTGGAGATTTAAATCATTATTTGTTGAAAATTGGACTTCATAATCTGAAAAAAAAATACTAATTCTTTTTTTTATAAAATTAGATACTTTTTTTTCAAACCCATGTCTATTAAGATTGGCATTTGGTTCTAATAAAAATTTTAATTTACGCAAAACAGAAACTTTTTATAATCTTTAATCCAACTGGTCCGCTCCTTTCGGGATGAAATTGGCATCCATATAAATTCCCATTTCTAACTACAGAAGTAAGATGAATACCATTATAATCGCAATAGGCTAATGTAGAATCATCCTTTTTTGGAAAAGCAGCGTAAGAATGAACAAAGTAGACAGAATCATAATAATCAATTTTATCAAGTATAGAATTATCCCAATTAAAATTTAGTTTTGGTGGTATAAGTTTACTCCAACCTATATGTGGAATTTTATGTATGCTTCCATTTGCAGATTTTTTTGGTATTGGGCGAACTTCTCCAGATATTAATCCTAAACCAGAATATTCACCATGTTCAAAGCTTAAATCGAACATTAATTGCATTCCTAAGCATATCCCTAAAAATGGTCTATTTGTTTCAGAAAAGTCCATAATGGGTTCAATTAACGATTTTTTTTTAAGGGCTTTCATTCCTTCTTTAAATGCACCTACGCCCGGCAATATTAAATAATCAGCTTCTTTAATTTTTTTTGGGTCGCAAGTTAGTTCACTTTCTGCTCCACATTTATTAAGTGCGTTAACTACACTTAATAAATTTCCTACTTCATAATCTACTATGGTTACTTTTGGTTTACCTGACATCTATACCTTCTTTTTTGGAATCTTCTTTCACTTTTTTTATTGATGATTTATTATAATGTAACATAAATCCAGAAGCGACAGCATCAGCATTACCATATTTAATTACATCAATAAAGTCTTGAGGTTTACCCATTCCGCTAGATGCAATTACAGGAATTGAGACGCTTTCTGATACTAATTTAATTAAATCTATATCTAATCCTTTAGAAGTCCCGTCTTTATCTACTGATGATAGTAAAATTTCACCCGCACCAAGTCTAACTACCTCTTTTGCCCATTCAACAACATCATACCCGCTATGTTCCCGACCATTATCATAATATGCTTCCCAAGACTTATCTGATTGTTTGCAAGCCTGAATAGATGATACAACACATTGGGATCCAAATGTGTTTGATATATCAGTTATTATTTTGGGTCTTTTAATTGCTGCTGTGTTAATAGCTACTTTGTCTGCTCCAGATCTTAATAATAATTTTACATCGTCTACAGATCTAACTCCACCTCCAGCTGTGATTGGGATGAAAACATCTTTTATTGTTTTTTCTAGAAGATCCTGCAGGCCAATTCGATTATAAAGACTCGCGACGGTGTCTATATAGATTATTTCATCTATACCTTCCTCATAATACTTTTTTGCATAAGTCTGAGGATTGCCTATTACTCTTACACCTTCAAATCTGATCCCTTTAATTAAGTTCGGACCTTTTATATCTAATCGAGCAATGAATCTAATCATCTTCGGTTTTTTTAATATTTCCAACCCATTCTCGTGCACTTTGATGAGATAAATCAAATCCTCTGCGCTCGGCATCTTCCCATACAGTGTGTCTTAATTTCCAATTACCATTTTCATACTTCCATAAATGAGGAGATCTAAATTTATCATGCAATTTCATAAAGTAATCACGATCAACTATTGGATGCTCAAAATTTTTAGCAGCGATAGGCATCTTATCTTCATCAACACTTATATATTTTAGGAAATCATCGAGAAAACGCTCTGGAAATTCCAAATCATATTTTTTAACAAGAGCAATTCCCTCTTGTCTAGTAATATCACCATTTCTTATTTCATGAGCAGATATATACGTAGACCATCCTAATCCATATTTAATTCCTGTGGTATAATAATTAAAATCTTCCATTTTATCATCAATTGCAACATACTTAGTATAGGTTCCAGGCATCCTTTCTGGACATGGTTCAAAGTCACAATGTTCTACAGCATAGTAATAATTTGCCTGAGGATGCCATTTTAGATAATATCCAGCGTAATGAACTTCAACTTTTTTGTCTTTAATCTCTTGAGGATCACATGGCATGTATTGCAATAAGTCATTTTCAGAAAGACCAAATTGCTCTTTTAAACTCAATATGGATTCACCTCCAAGATGTACATTTGACATATCTTCTGATGTAAAATAGTTCCAATCTCTTAAAGCACTAGAATTATCAACAACTGGATTACCATATTCAGCTTCATTCTCTCCAAAAAATACTAATTTTACATTATGTAACATGGCTAGCCTAGGAGCCAAAAACTTTTGACCAAAGATAAATGGTTGAAATGGGTGAAATAAATTTTCCAAAGCAAGTCTAGTTAATAACCTATGGACTAGGCCATTTGGAGTGCATAAAAAATTATCAAATCCGGCATGGATCCATTTTTGAAAATTATTCCACCCCCATTGAGTATACATATTAGGTGCCCAAGTTATTGTTAATGGGTTCATACCATATTCGTACTTTAGCTTATGAGCTGCATAAAAACTATCTTTACCACCAGATCCAGGAACAATACAATCATATGAGCCATCTTTACTTCTGTGTTCATTACATAATTCATGAAGCTGTTCACTTCTTTCTTTCCAATCTATTTTCCCTTTTTTATCTTGATTATGTTTACAGGGATCACAAATACCATCTTCACCAAAATTGACAGCTTTTTTTATTGAATCACTAGTATGTGAATATTCTGTTTCAGAATTTGGTCTTTGATTAGACAATGTACATAATTTACAGAACTTAACTTCAAGAGGGAGGCCAAATTTGGTAGTTGAAGGATTATCGCTTTTATATTCTTCAAAATTCAAAGAATTATTCACTGTAAATTTTTTCATATTGTCACTCTTTCACGCTTATTTTTTGATTAAAATATACTTTTTTTTGTTAACCATTTTTTGTCATTTAAATCAATAGATTCTATAATGTCACATATTTTTTTTGAAGAATTCCCATCTCCATAAGGATTATCCAATGAATTTATTTTTTCTTGATATTTTCTATTCAAGCATGCTCTATCTAACGCTTTAAGTATATCATTTTGATTATAATTAACATAATGAACATTACCAGCATTAAGTCTATCAGTTTGTCTTTCTCCTACATTAACTGCAGGTAGCTTATAAAATGGGGCCTCCAACAAACCCATGCTAGAATTGCCAATTAAAGCAACAGCATTTCTCATTAGATTAACAAATTCTAAATGTGGAAGATTTTTAAAAAACTTAAAATTAGTATCATTTTCATATCTATTTATTGAATTTAGTATATCGTAAGAACCTGGATCGGTATTGGGATATATACCGACCACTTTAAATTTATTGATCTTGCAAAACTGACTTAAACAATCTAATACTACTTTCATCTGTTTACCTGCCTGTTTCTTTTGAGAGGATAAAGGATGCTTAATCAATACAATATATTTTTTTCTTGATAACCTAAAATTCAAGGTATTAGAAAGTTCTTCAAGTTTAATCTGTTTTGTATTCTTAATATTATCAAGAGATGGATTACCTGAATGAAATACTCTGAAATCCTCCTCTCCTAGTTTTTGAAGATTTTTAGCATACTCTTCCGTAAATGTAAAGTGGATGTGGGCAAGTTTAGATATTGCATGCCTAACTGGATCATCAGCATTCCCCCATACTGGATCTCCACCTGAAAGATGAGCAAAAGGAATATTCATGTAATTAGAAACTAAGGCAGTTGCAATACCCTCCTCTCGATCACCCACATAAAGTAATAGATCGGGCCTTTCTCTATCTACGCACTGTGAAATACCATTCACTAATACACCAATCCCCTTGATCCTTTGTGTATCATTGTTTGTTGAAAATAAGGAATCAATTTTATCAGCAATTTTAAATCCATCTTTTTCAATTAAACTGAGTGTAGAGCTATGCCAGTCTGATAGATGTGCTCCTGAAATAATTAATTGAACATTGTGCTTCTTTCTACGAAATCGATTGATCACAGGAAATAAAATATCATACTCTGATCGTATAGCTGTAGACGCAAAAATTTTCATAAATAAATCTTTATTTTTATAACAGAATCAAAATATATCGATATCAAGCATTTGAAAATAATTCATCTCATCTATTTTCGAATTACTACTATTACTGTTTTTGTAGATAAAAAAGTTATCAGAGTTTTTATTTGAAAACAATCTTAATAATGCATTGCTATCTGCATTACCAAGACTTGTTATAAATAAATTTAAATTAGAATTAATTGGTATATCTTTTGATTGAATATTTACAATTTCTTTAGATGGCAAAATACCAACAATATCACATTCTCCATTCAAAAAAGGTTTCCAGATTATAATATTACCGTTATAAACATAAGAATAATACTCATTAATTGGACTCTGTTCAATTCTCCATTTTAGATAAGAATGATCCCTTGATATTTTTTGATTTTGAATTAAGCTACATATTTTATCAAGAGCATAATTATTCAATCCAAATTTAATACTTGTCTGTATGAAATTACTTGATTTGTAATTAAATATTTTTTTAAAAAAAGGAAAGGATTTTTTATTAGGAAAGCCATAAAAAAAGTCAAATTTATCTTTAAAAGATTGTTCTAAAAATGAGTACATTGGAGCAAAAATTCCTGTGTAATCACTTTCTACAGCAGACCCAGAAGTTAACGCTCCGGAAATTGTTGTATCTTGATATCGAAAATACTGTTTAATAAATGCAGTGTGCCCAACTATTTTATGATTTTTGTTAAGCGCAATACAATTAAAAATCTCACCTCTATTATTAGGATTGTTTAAATATCTCCACTCTAACTCTTTTTTCAATATATTTTTTTTGTACACATTCTTAAACAAGGTAGTCAAAGAAATTACCTGCTTTTCGTTGGCTATTTTAAATTTGACTGATTTATTCACCTATATTGATCCAGGGAGGAACTTTAATTTCATAAGGTAATTCTAAAAGCCAAAGATTTTCCACCATTTTAAAACCAAGTTTTTTATAAAAATCCTTAACTAATGAATTCCTTTTAGATTGAATATATTCTCCTTCAATTTTTTGGTAACCTTTTTTTGAAAGAAAACTAATTACTTGAGCTAAAAATGCATTTTCAATTTCTCTTCCTATAACACGACAACTCATTAGAAATGCATCAATTATAATTTTTTCATCTAAGGCAAATCCGATAAAGACCCCTACTATTCCGTAATCGCCGATATTATCTTTAACGCTTAAATAATAAACATGAGAATTTGGATCTTTGTAAAATTTATGTATATCACTTTCTTTGTATCTCTTTGTAGTAAGATTAAATTGATTTGTCTTCATTGTAAGCTGAGAAATTCTTGGTATTGAAAATTTGTCACACTCACTGATGGTTATATTTATATCTAAACTTTTAAAGAAATCTTCAGCATTATTAAAAACTTTCCTCAAGCGTGAACGTTTCGCTTGTTGCTGATATTGTTTTGTTTTCAAAACATCCTCATCAGTAATTTTTAGAAATGTAAAAAAAATCATTTCACGAATTTTTTTTAAATTATTTATCGGATTATCTATCTCGAACTGTAAAGTAGTTATTTCAGGACAAGAAAAATTAATCGCCCCTATTTCAACAGGATTATCATCAATAAATACGAAGCTATCAGTTCCAATATTCAATTCTTCCGCAATTTTTATCATATTTTTTTGTTTTTCATCCCAGTTTATTTGGATAGATGCAAAGTCACCTAACTTTAACATTGAATTAGGATGTTTCTCAAAAACTTCTTCGGCATCTTTGAAATTATTTTTACTATTAATGGCTAATAAAACACCTGTTTTGCCAATTTCTTTTATTGTTTTTTGTATTTCTAAGTAAACATTTCCTGGGTAGTTGTTGCCTAGTTTTATTCCGCCTAATTTGTCTTCACCAATGATTCCGCCCCATAGAGTGTTATCTAGGTCTAAAACCAAACATTTTTTCCTTCCGTTGATCAAAGTATTAATATATTGACTTAGTTTGTTTGCTTTATACTTAAGAAAATCTACATTGTAAGGAATCGAAGCATAATAATTTAGTTTTTCGTCAAAAATATTATTTGTACCAAACTCTGATGCGACTTTAAAAAAATCAAATATATAAAGACCTTGTATTTTTTTTGATAAATGATTCAATTTAGAATTAATCGTATTTACTAAATTAATTTGACCTAATGGACTATGATGATCAGAAATATTTCTAACGATAAATTTAGGATATAAAAAATTACTGAAAAAAATTTCTAAAGATGAATTTGACTTTATAGTTTTAATTGTGTTTTCTATCTTATCTATTAAAGGATTAACCATTTCTGAAATGGGAAGATCTTTATTGAAATTTGTTACTTTAGGTAAAAGATCCTCAATGCGTAATAAAAAAATTAAAGCATCTGAATTAAATTTATAGAATTTCCCCTTTTCATTGTAAATTTCATTTTCATATTGATTAAATCCTGGAATGAAAAATTCTGGATAGCAATTGTTTTTTATGAGCTCTACCCCTAGTATTGATTCAAAGTTTTCAATAGTATAGGAGCTAAAAATTGATATTTTAAATTTTTCGTGTAACTTTTCATTTTTGTATATATTATAAATTTTTTGATATGTTGATATATCACTTTTTAAATCAACATTTAAAGCGTATTCAGAAATAGTAGTATTATTCCTATTCATCAAGTATAAACTCAATAATTTCTTTATTTTGTGATATCCCAAATAAAACATCTTTATTATTAAATAAAATTGCAGGTTTTGGTCCCCAAAATATTTTAATTTTTTTTGATGAAGTGATTTTTTTTAAACTTTGTTCATCTTTTATCTTATAGCAGATATGATGAAAACCTCCGCCCCTATTTTTCAAAAAATTATATGTTGTAGATTGCTTATCTAAAGGCTCAATAAGTTCAATAAAATTATTTTTTTCTAACTTAATTAATGCCAAGTTTGAATGTTGAATTGGATCGTAAGTTTTTTTATATATTTCTGAAATTATAGCATACTTTATATAATCTTCTATGTTTTTTACAACAAAACCAATATGATGAAACTTCAATCTATTTCTAGCTGCTAAATTTAGAATCAATGTAATCTTTAATTAATCCGAAGTTACTATATAGCCTAGGAAAATCATCAGGAGGGATATCAATTCCAAATTTATTTTCAATAGAAATAATTAAGTTCAAATGATTTAAAGAATCCCATGATTTAATTTTGTCAACATTAATTTCACTTATTTCAGTGTTTTTTCCGATATCAAACATATCTGTAAATATTTCTATTAATATTTTATTGGTTTCCAATAGAATTGTCCTCTATTAATTCATCAGGCCGGTAATTTTTATTAGCTTTTCTGCCCACTAATAAATCCCAATTCATGGGCGATATTCCAGTTCCTGGTCTTTTTGTAGTTAAATTATTTATTGAATATAATTCATTTTTTTTTATTATTCGTTTTGCAATAATTGATTTTCTACCTATAGAAATATTTTTGGTTTCACTTTGACTTGGTCTTTTAATACCATCACCCAAGGTTTTTTCAATATTTCGTATTGATTTTATCATATTTTGCAATTCTTTTGGTTCTAGGCTTGCAGCATGATCGGGACCCTTTAGATTTCTGTTAATTGTAAAATGTTTTTCAATCATTATTGCACCTAAAGCAACTGCAGCTATAGGGACTTCAATTCCAAGTGTGTGATCAGAATAACCGGTAGGTAGCCCAAGTTCATTTTGAATTGTAATCATTGCTCTGAGATTTACATCCTCCATTGGTGTGGGATATTCTGTATTGCAATGAAGCACAGTAATATTTTTCATTTTAGTACCAAAGGCAACTAAAGTTTTAACCGCATCTTTTATTTCTTTTAATGATGACATTCCAGTTGAAAGGATAACTGATTTTTTTGATTGCCCAATCTCCCTTAGAAATGGAAGGTTAGTTATTTCGCCGGATGGTATCTTAATTGTATTGAGACTTAAATTAATCAACATTTTCAAACTTTCAGAATCAAATGGAGTTGATAAAAAATCTATTCCCCTTTTATTTGAGTGATTAATCAATTCTAAATGCGTGTTATAATCAAGCTCTAACTTCTTAATCATTTCATAATGACTTTCGTTAATATCGGTGAGTTTTTTTTGATAGTAAGCTTTTTCAGTATTTTTAGATACAAGATTATCCGCTTTAAATGTTTGGAATTTAACTATGTCAGCTCCAGCTTTAGCGGCAATATCAATCAGTTCTTTTGCTAATTCTACGTTGCCATTATGGTTAACTCCTGCTTCTGCAATTATTTGAGTTCTTTTCATTTTGATTCACCTATCAGGATTATACTCAAATTTGTGTTTATTTAATTTTATAAATGGGGCTGGTTTTCCAGGAAGATATGTAGCTCTAATTCTTTTGTCTATTTCACTTTTTGACATTTTAAAATCAATTGTAGCTAATTTTTCTAAATCAGTTCTTTTAAAAGGTTTTCTTAACCAGCGCTCTTTTGAAATTGGAAGCGAATCTCTGTTTGATATGTGATTAACAATAGAAATAAATACATCATTTAAACTTTTATAGGTTTTTTTACTCAAAGTATCAACAGTCTCATTTTCAGACATAGAAAACCTTTTTACTTTAATTATTTTCCCTGTATCAACATTTGGATTCATTTCATGGGCAGTAGCACCATATTTTTTTGCGGAATCATAAATAGCAAAATTAAAACATCCAGTACCTGGATATTCTGGTGGCCCTGGATGTAAGTTAATATTCCATCTTTTTGTCCTATTCAAAACTTCTTTAGAAAGTATCCAACTAGAAATATACGAAAAAATAATATCGTATTTGTTTGTTGATAAATTATACGGTATTTCTTTTAATGATTCACAATCATAAATATCAATATTATTGGATAGTTTTTGCAAAGAATCAATCGATTGTGAAGCATAGGGCTTACTTAATTTTGCAATGAAACAGATTTTCATTTTTCAATTTTTATAGTCATTAGAATCAAATTAGGTATAATTAATTTTTTTTCAAAATATTTATGATATAATTAATATTCGTAATTGACAAATCTGATGAGGAAGGTATGCAAAGACTTTTTTCAACTAAACTTATTGCTTTTTCTATTTTGTACTTACCATACATTTTATATGGTTTTTGAAAATGATTTAATTTCCAAATGGGTCTGGATTCTACTCCATTATTTTTTAATAAATCTAAAACTTCATCTCTGGTTGATCCGTAAAATTTATTATTAATGAGTAAAACATTAATCCAGTGATTATTATTTGCGTATTTTGGGGTATCTGCTAACTGAAGACCCTCTATTTTTTTTATTGCTTTCTTGTAAATAGCGTGTAGTTCTTTTTTTTTCTTTAGGAATTCGGGTAATTGCTCAAATTGTGCAAGACCTAAAGCTGCCTGAATATTCGTAAGTCGGAAATTGTACCCCACTTCATCGTGAATATATCTAATTGAATCGTTTTTTGCTTGTGTAGTAAGGTACTTTGCTTTTTCAGCTAGTAGTTTATCATTTGTGAGAATCATTCCGCCGCCACCTGTTGTGATAATTTTATTTCCATTGAATGACAAACAACCAAACTTACCAATTGACCCCGTTTTTTTACCCTTGAACATTCCAGATTTATATGTTGTTCCTAAACTTTCACTAGCGTCTTCGATAACAGTAATATTTCGTTCTTCGCATACTGGAATTAAATCATCCAACATTACTGCATTTCCCCAAATATGGACTGGTATAATTGCGGAGATTCTTTTTTTTGTATTTTTATTATAGCTATACCCATTTTTAAAAAATGTATGATTATTTATAAATTGAATTGTTTTAAAAGAGTCCAAATTGTAGTGACTGTCAGAATCCATAAAAATAGGCTCCGCTCCATTATAAGAAATTGCATTTACTGGTGCAATAAAAGTTAAAGAAGGGATAATAACTTCATCGCCCTGCTGAACCCCAGCTAGTTTCAAACTAATTTGTAATGCTGATGTTCCATTAACGCAAGCTATTGCATGATTTACTCCGCAATATTCCGAAATTTTTTCTTCAAAGAATTCTACAAATTTTCCAGCAGATGAAATCCAATTTGTATCCAAGCATTCCTTAACATATTTCCATTCATTACCATTAAGGCTTGGTATAGAAAGAGGAATACTAGACATTATAATATTCTGACTTAAAATAATTCAAATTATTTGGATTTTTTATCCATTCAATCGTTTTCAATATTCCTTGATCAAGATTGTAAGAGGGATTCCAATTCGTATATTTTTTTATTTTAGTATTATCACAAATCAATCTTTCAACTTCACTATTTTTTGGACGAATACGTTCATTTGATGAAATAATTTTAATGTCAGCACCCATTTGAGTGGATATTAGTTTTACTAAATTTCCGATTGAAATTTCTTGATTCATTCCAATATTTATTACTTCGCCTATTAAATTTTCCGACCTATAAATTTCAATAAATCCATTACATGTATCTTCAACATAAGTTAGATCTCGAGTTGGGCTGAGGCTACCCAGCTTTATGACCTTTTTATTTTTCAATATTTGTGAAATTATGGTAGGAATTATAGCCCGTGCTGATTGCCTTGGGCCATAAGTATTAAAAGGGCGAACAATTTTCAAGGGTAATTCAAACGATTTGTAATAACTGATAGCAAGTTGGTCAGCTGAAATTTTTGTTGCAGAGTAAGGAGATTGTCCAACCAATGGATGTGTCTCATTTATTGGAGAATATTGGGCAGTACCATATGTTTCACTGGTAGAGGTAATTAAAACTTGTTCTAAATTTAGATTTTTAGCAGCTTCTAGGATATTATATGTACCTTCGATGTTAGTTCGAATGTATGCAAGCGGTGAAAGATATGAATACGGTATTCCAATAAGAGCAGCTAGATGGAAGACTGAATTACAATTTTGCATTGCTTTATAAACTGAATCATAGTCTCGGATATCACCAAGAATAATTTCCATTTGGTTTTTCATTTTTGAATTTTCTAACCAACCCCAGTCATTATTACTATTATATCTATCAAAGGCAATTACCTGAAATCCTTCCAAAACTAACTTTTCAGCTAATTGAGAGCCTATAAACCCTGCGGCTCCGGTAACCAACACTTTATCTTTATTGTTCATATTTGTGGCAGATATTCTTGATTTTTATAAAAACCCACCAATGCTCGAATTATTTAAATTCATGATCATTAATAATATTTTCCTAAATACAATTTGGTCCTATAAGTGAAAATTCTCAAAAAAAATATTCCGAATTTTGATGGTTTATTTAAATAAATATTTCATTGTACAAATACGTGGAATATTACACCAATTTTTAGGATTGTTAAAGATAGTCTTGAAGAAATTATGCAATTCAGGTTTGTATTTTATTTAGGGTATGCCAAAACAAATTATTATCACAATAATTATATTATCTTAATGACTTTTTTACCTTTGTGATATATAATTTCTAAAGATAAGGTCAATATTTTTTTGGATGAAATGAGTTTAATATGTAATTAAAAAAACAACATATATTTTAGCTTAACAAAAGCTTGGGTGAAAAAAATGCTATAATAAAATCCTCTTTAATATGAAACTGATATAGTCATAATTAATTATTAATGTAGTAATAATTCTATTTTAAGTTGTATTCTTCAAACCATTGTATAAATTTAGGAATACCCTCAAAAATGGATGTCTTTGGACTGTATTTAAGCATTTTGTTAGTGTGCTTAATATCAGCAAATGTCTTTTTCACATCCCCAGGTTGCATTTCCAGGTAATCAATTTTTGCTTTTTTACCTATATATCGCTCTATGGTACGTATCATTTCCATAAGATTTTCACTGTGGCTATTACCTAGGTTAAAAATTTCACATGGATAATTTTTATCAATACTAG
>MDTB01048255.1_pt1 | contig 26834 bp, 24 predicted proteins | sample 811161 | NCBI WGS metagenome assembly MDTB01 (sample SAMN05326650, study PRJNA326480) | marine metagenome | isolation source: seawater | place: Mediterranean Sea | collected 2009 | reverse complement strand
TTTGAAAATATTTTTTCTTCGTTAAAATCTTTATCACATAAATATGACAAAACGACTCCTATTTTCCCAGAATTTTCATTTACAGAATTATGGATATATTTTTGAGCCTTCAAATTTTTTTCGTTTATAAATTTCAGTCTTTTAATAACTAAGTTTTCTCCAACTTTTGCTATCATTGCAGTTAATCCATCTTTAACTTTAGTCCCCTCTTTATAATTTACTTCACTTAATTCTTCTAGATTAGTTATTTTTTTTTCTAGAATTAAGTCTGATAACCTTAAACAGAAATTTTGAAAATCTTCATTTCTAGCAACAAAGTCTGTTTCACAGTTAATTTCAATTATTGATGCTATATTAGAATTTAAAGAAATTGTGATCAAACCTTCTGATGCATCCCTTGAAGATTTTTTTTGTGCAGTACTTATTCCTTTTTTCCTTAACCAATCAGCAGCTGCGTTAAGGTCTCCGTTAACCTCTTCCAATGCTTTCTTACAATCCATCATTCCAGCACCAGTTTTAATTCTTAGTTTTTTTATATTTTCAGATGTTATCATTTTAAAAATTTATATAATTTTTATTATTGAGAATTTGGTATTTTTTTATCTAGATTAGACTTTATATTTTTTCTACCATCTATAATTGCGTTAGAAATTATAGAACAATAATATTCAATAGAACGCATAGCATCATCATTTCCTGGAATTGGATAATCTATTCCTTCTGGATTTGAATTTGAATCAACAACTGCAACTATTGGAATTCCAATCTTATTAGCCTCTTGAACAGCAAGAAATTCTCTATTAGTATCTATGATAAATAATAAATCTGGTTTACCATTCATATTTTTAATACCACCAAGAGCTTTGTTTAATTTAGTCACACTCTTTTCAAATTTTAAGGATTCTTTTTTTGTATAAGTATTTATTTGATCTCCACTCAAAAGTTCTTCCATATCTTTTAGCTTTCTAATAGAGTTTTGAATAGTATCCCAATTTGTTAGCATACCACCTAACCATCTGTTATTTATATAATATTGCTCACAATTCATAGCTGTGGCTGATATGATTTCTGAAGCCTGTCTTTTTGTGCCAACAAATAAAATATTTTTATTTTGAGCGGAAATATTTTTAATATATTCTAATGCTTTAAGAAATAAATGTAATGTTTGTTTTAAATCTATTATGTGAATCCCATTTCTTTCACCATATATATATTCTTCCATTTTTGGGTTCCAACGTTTAGTTTTATGACCAAAATGAATGCCAGCTTCTAATAGATTTTTAATATTAACTTTTTCCAAGTTCATAGTTTTTCTCCGGTTATACCTCCACAATACGTTTAATTACACCGGTAACTTGTATTGTGTGCGAATTTTTAAAAAATTTACATTCAAAATTGCTTTTATTCAAGTATTAAAAATTAATTTATTTTACTAATTTTTGTTATACCTTGAATATCTTTAAGATCGTTCAAGAAATCAAGATCCAAAGAGAAATTTTCCTTACTTTTTATTATTAGATTTAAATCATCATCTTTAACTAAAAAACTCAATGAATTATTTCCTTTATTTCTTTTACTTAAAATTAAATTTAAATTATTTAAATCAATAGACGCTAAGTTAACCTCAATCATTAATTTAAAATTAACCAGTACCTTATCGGATTCAATTTTTTTAAGTGATTTCAGAACTAATCTTGCTGATTCGTTATTATATAGTATTTCTAAATTTATAATACATAGATCTCCTAAATTTGGTACTTTGATTAGATTATCTAGTGTTTCAGAGAAACAGATAACTTCTAATTCTGAAGTATCATCAGAAAAACTAAAAAAAGCATATTTTTTACCTAACTTTGATTTTCTTTGAATAATATTATTAATTATTACAAGAGATGAAAAATTCATATTTTTATTTTGATTATTCTCAATAAAATCATTTATAGAATTTAACTTAGAAAAATTATCTTGATTATAAAAATTCTCAAAATGTTCTATTGGATGTTTTGATAAAAAAAAACCTACAGAATCATATTCTTTTTTTAAGATAGTACTCGTATCCCACTTTTTAAAACCTTTAGAATTAAATTGAGATTGATCAAAATAATTTTGATCAAATAGATTTTCCTGAAATTTATTAATATTTTTATGAAAATTAGAATTAAATTTAATAATTTTTTCAAGATTTTTTTCCAAAAAAGATTGGTTGGTTTCAATAGAGTTCATTGCTCCAGAAAATATCAAACTTTCTAATTGTCTTTTATTAAGAACTGCATTATCAATTCGCTTTAGTAAATCAATTAGTGAAGAAAATTTTCCACTTTTTTTTCTATCATTTACAAGATATTTTATAGAATTTTCACCAATATTTTTTATTGCTCCTAAGGCATAATTTATTCCTATTGCCTCAGATTTATCATAAACAACTTTAAACGATTCATAAGAGTAATTTATATCAGGTTTAAATATTTTAAACCCAAGATTCTTAACTTCCTTACAAAAAATACTAAGTTTATCAATATTATTAATTTCACATTCCATTGACGCACACAGAAACTCCATTGGATAATGAGCTTTTAAATAAGCAGTTTGATAAGATACTAATGCATAAGCAGCTGCATGACTTTTATTAAAACCATATCCTGCAAATTTTTCTATTTCATCAAATAAATCTTCGGATTTTTTTTTTTCAATATTATTATTTACACAACCTTTTATAAAATTTACTTTTTGTGATTCCATTTCTGCTTTAATTTTTTTACCCATAGCTCTTCTCAATAAATCCGCTTTAGCTAGACTAAAACCTGCTAATTTTTGAGCAATTTGCATAACTTGTTCTTGATAAACCATAATTCCATATGTTTCGTCTAAAATTTCTTTTAAATCTTCATGAATATAATTTATAACTTCCTTGGTTTTTTTTCTTTTAATATATAATGGTATATTATCCATTGGACCTGGTCTATAAAGAGAAACTATTGCTATTAAGTCTTCAAAACGATCTGGCTTAATTTGAATAATTGTATCTCTCATTCCCTTTCCATCAAACTGAAAAATACCAACTGTATGGCCACTCTTTAAAATCTCATAAGTTTTTTCATCGTCTAAGGGTAAAAAATTTAGGTTTATATTAATATTTTTTTCTTCTAATAATTTACAAGCTTTTTCAATAACTGTTAGTGTTTTTAATCCCAAAAAATCAAATTTAACAAGTCCAACTTTTTCAACATATTTCATAGAAAATTGAGTGACTGGAAAACTGGATTTCGAGTCTTTGTATAATGGTAAAATTTCTACTAATGGTCTATCAGATATCACAACGCCAGCTGCATGAGTAGATGCATGTCTCAATAAACCTTCTAATTGAATTGAAATTTCAAATAATTTCTCAATTATTTTATCTCTATTAATAATTTCTTTTATCTTTTTATCATACTTAACAACTTCTTTTAATGAAGTTGGCTTGGCTGGATTGTAAGGAATTAATTTACATAATTTATCAACTTGATCATATGGAATTTGAAGAACTCTCCCAACATCTCTGAGTGCTACTCTGGCTTGAAATGAACCAAATGTAATGATTTGTGCAACACAATCATGTCTATATTTATCTTGCACATATTTTATAACTTCATCTCTTTTATCCATACAAAAATCTATATCAAAGTCAGGCATAGAAACTCTTTCTGGGTTAAGAAATCTTTCAAATAAAAGGCCAAATCTTATGGGATCTAGATCGGTAATTGTTAAACACCACGCAACTAGTGAACCTGCGCCTGATCCTCTACCTGGACCAACAGGAATTTTATTTTTTTTTGCCCATTGAATAAAATCTGAAACAATTAAAAAGTAACCTGAGTATCCCATTTTAGAAATAATTTTTAATTCATACTGAAGTCTTTTTTTATAATTATCTTTTTCATGATTTAGAATTTTTTTTAACTTAAATTTTTCTTCTAATCCGCTCAAAGAGTTATTTCTTAAAGCCTCATCTTCATTTAATTTACCAGAAACTTTTGGTAAATTAGGTTCTTTCTCTTTTAGCAAAAAAGAACATCTTTGTGAAAGTTTTAAAGTATTAGAAATAGCATTTGGCAGGTCTTCAAAAAGCTCAACCATTTCATTTGGTTTTTTTAAAAAACTTTCATTATTAATTTTCTTTCTATTTTCAGAATCTATGTATTTCTGTTGAGAAATACAAATTAATGCATCATGTGATTCATGAAACTTTTTATCTAAAAAATAATTCTCATTTGTTGCTATTAAAGGTATTTTTTTTTCTATAGAAAGATTAACTAAAAATTCAATATAAGGATCAACTTCCAGCTTTTTAATTCTTTGAATTTCAAAAAAAAAATTTTTTTTAAAAATAGTTAAAAAATTATTAATTAATCCTAATGATTTATCTTTACCAAAATTTAAGTAATTAGTATTTATTAAACCATCTTTACCTCCAGATAGACAAATCAAACCTTTATTGTTTTCCGATAATTCATCAAACGTTATAAATGGATTATTTGATCTATTTTCTGTTAAATATGATAAGGTAACTAGTTTTGAAAGATTTTCATATCCCGTTTTTGAACTAACAGTAAGTAGTATATTCCCAGAATTATAATTTTCATCTACAACACTTAAATCACACGAAATTATTGGTTGAATTCCATTTTTTATACACTCAAGAGAAAACTCCATAGAACCAAATAGGTTGTTTTTATCAGAAATTCCTATTGCTGGTGATTTATTTTTTATACAATAATTTATCAAATCATCTATTCTCAATGCACCTAGAGATAATGAATATTGAGTATAATTTCTTAAATGAATAAACTGACTAGAACTCAACTAATTTTCCTTTATTAATTTTATAACAGACATCAAATTCAGATAATAATTCATGATTATGAGTTGCTGTTATAGTAATAGTATTTTGATTATGTGATAAATTAATAATTTGTTTAAAAACCTCTTTAGCATTTTTATCATCCAAACTTCCGGTTGGTTCATCAGATAAAAGTATTTTTGGTTTTTTTATCAATGCTCTTAAAATTGCAACTCTTTGTTGCTCTCCACCAGAGAGCAATGAAGGTTTCATTTTTAATCTATTTTTTAAACCTAATTTTATTAATAAATCTTGGGCATTTATAATTGATTTTTTATAACTATTACCATTTAAAATTAAAGGCAATGCTACATTTTCTTCACACGTAAAATCTTCTAAAAGTTGATTATTTTGAAAGATAAAACCAATATTTTTCCTTCTAAAAAAAGTTTTTTCTTCTGGGTTTAATTCAGAACAATTTATTTCGTTTATAATAACTGTCCCATTTTTACAATTTTCTAATAATCCTATTATATTAAGAAAAGAAGTTTTGCCGGACCCAGATGGACCCAATATACCTACATTTATATTTTTTTTAATTTCTAGATTTATTTTATCTAGAACATTAATTTTTTCATTTCCTTGCTTATAAAATTGAGAAATATTTTTTAAATTTAACAATGCTATTTTACTCCCATTTAATTAAATGGATAGGTTCTATTTTTGAAGCTTTATAAGAAGGGTAAATAGTTGCTAAAAAAGATAAACTTAATGCAATACCAATAATCAATATTATCTCATTAAAGTTTATAATTATTGGAAGCTTTGAGAAAAAATATATTTCCTCTGCAAATAAGTTTGAATCAGTCAAGAACTCAAGAAATAATTTTATTTCATTTATATTTAAGCAAAAACTAATACCTAAGATCACTCCTAAAAAAGTTCCAATTAAACCTATTGAAAACCCATTTATAATAAATATTTTTAATAATTGATATTTTGTAACTCCTAAGGTTCTTAAAATTCCAATATCTTTTTTTTTATTATTAACTAGCATTATCATTGATGAAATAAGATTAAAAGCTGCCACTAATATTATTAAAAAAAGAATCAAAAACATAACATTTCTCTCAACCTCTATTGCATTAAATAATGAAGGATTAAGTTCTCTCCAATCAACAACTTCAAAATATTTAGGAATTATATTTTTAATATTTTTAGAAAATTGATTTACAGATTTAAAATCATTAACAAATATCTCAATACTATCTACTTGATTTTCATTAACACCAAGAAAAGTCTGTAAATTTTTAAGAGGCATTATTATTAAAGAAAGATCATATTCATACATTCCTGTTTCAAAAAAACCTATAATTTTATAATTTTGTGAAGTCGTTAATTTACCAAATGGAGTTTTAAAACCTTGTGGAGAAATAAGATTAACGTAATCGTTTTTTTTAAGACCAAATTTTTCTTTTAATCTATTTCCAACTAAGATTCCATTATTTTTTTTATATTCACTTAATGTGTCCTTGCTTAATTTATTACTTAATAATTTTCTTTCTTTTAAATTATCAATATCTAGTCCTTTAATTAAAACACCGGTCGACAAATTTTTAAAATTTATTAAACCCTGACTAAGTATAGTAGGATGAGTTATGACTGAAGGATTGGTTTCCTTTAATAAACTTACAATATTTTCATAATTATTTATTTTTTGATTATTATAAAGTTTTACTTTCATTTGACCATTTATTCCAAGTACTTTAGAAGTCAATTCTTCTCTAAAACCATTCATAACAGACATTACAATTATTAAAGTAGCAACACCTAGCGATATGCCTAAAAATGAAAAAATTGTTATGATAGAAAAAAAACTATCCTTAGTTTTGGGTAATAAATATCTTTTTGAAACCCATATATCAAAAAAAGTTATCATAGTTTAAGCTTTTGAAGAATTTTATTTAAAGCCTCAGTCTTTTTAAAATTATATTCTTTGCCAGTGGATCTTTCTTTTATCTGTACAACAGAATTTTCAATATATTCTCTTCCAATTATTATTTGTAAAGGTATTCCAATTAAATCTGCATCACTAAATTTCACTCCGACACGATCTTTTCTGTCATCATATAATGCATCTATACCTTTTGATTTAAGATCATTATATATTTTGTTTGAAAATTCTATACATTCAACATTGTCAGGTTGTAAATTGAGAATTATTAAATCAAAAGGAGAAATCTCTTTTGGCCAGATTATTCCTTTATCATCAAAATTATTTTCAATTATGGCTGCTGGAATTCTAGACAAACCAATTCCATATGAACCCATATATGGATATAGACTTCCAACAGTTGAATTTATTTTGAAATTAAATGATTTTGAATATTTATCTCCAAATAAAAAAATATGCCCAAGTTCAATACTTTTCTTTGAAATAACTTCAAAATTATTTTCAGTGTCTGCTTCAAAATATTCTGTAGTTGAAGTAAAGTAATTAGAAAAATCTTTATAATCAAGTTTCTTATTATCTGAAAAATTTAATTTACGGTCTAACTTTATCTCTGATTCTCCACCTTTAGAAATAAGATGAAATTCATGAGATAAATCACCGCCGATTTCGCCACTAAGAGCTTTTACAGGGATTATATCAACACCTAAATTTTTAAAAATATCTAAATATAAATTAAAAAACATTTCATACGTTCTAATTCCAGAATCTTTATCTTTATCAAAACTATATGCATCCTTCATTATGAATTCTCTGGCTCTCATTACCCCAAATCGTGGTCTAATTTCATCTCTAAACTTTGTTTGAATATGAAATAAATTTATTGGTAATGATTTATAACTTCTAATATAGTCACTTCCTAAAAGAGTAATCATTTCCTCGTTAGTTGGACCATACAGGAGTTCTTTATTATTTCTATCTGTAATTCGAAGCATTTCTTTTCCGTAACTTTCATATCTATTGCTTATTTTCCATATTTCCGCAGATTGTATAGTTGGCATTAATATTTGATTAATATTTTTCTCTTCATGTTTTTTTTCTATTATTTTTTGAATTTTATTAATAACTTTAAAACCAAGAGGAAGCCATGAATAAATTCCAGAAAGTTCCATTCTTATCATACCAGATCTTATCATCAGTTTATGTGAAGGAATCTTTGCTTCTGATGGTGTTTCTTTTTGTGTTGGTATAAAGAAATTAGATAGTTTCATTATTTGCTAACTTTATAAATATAAAAATCAATAACCAGACAAAAAATGAAAATATAGTTGTTAAAAGAAATTTTTTCTTTAACTTAGGTTGTTCAGGTGCACCAGGATCATTACCATTTTCTACTTTGCTTTGATTAGCAATATCAATGGGTAAAAATAGAAACAAACAAATCCACCATATGATAAAATATAAAGCTAATGAACTAATTATAGACAAAACTTATTCCTGCTCAATTTCAATCAAGGTACCATTAAACTCTTTAGGATGAAGAAAAATAACTGGTTTATTATGCGCACCAATTTTTGGATTTCCATCCCCAAGAATCCTAATACCTCGATCATTAAAGTTTTTTATAATTTTATTTATATCTTTAACCTCAATACAAATATGATGAATTCCTCCATTCATATTTTTTTGAAGAAATTTTTGAATTGGAGAATCATTACCGTAAGGTTCCATTAATTCAATTTTAGAGTTTTGTAACTCTATAAAGACTACACTTACTCCATGATCAGAATAATCATGAATTTTTGAAACTTTTGCACCTAAAACATCTCTATATTTTTCTGCTGCTTTTTTTAAATCTGGAACAGCTATAGCAACATGGTTAAATTTTGTAATCATCTTCTCTCTCTAATTTGATCTTACTATTTTAACTTCAGTTAAAGGTTTTAATCCAAAATATTTATTCATATAATTTCTAATTTTCTTTCTAATATAATCTTCTAATATATTATCAGTAAAACCCTTTTCTTCCAGTTCATTTAAAAGTTCTTTTATATAATCTTTAATTTTATCTTTTTCAATTTCATCATCAACATCCAATATCGTTGGTAACATCAATATTGGGTCTAAATTGAGATTATCATTTATATCTAAAATAATCACAACAAGAATTTCTCCTTCAAAATTTACCATTTTTTGATTATCAAAAATTCTTTTATTTATTGGTAAAATTCTATTTCCTTTTAGAGCTTTTCTTCCAGTAAAAACCTTTTCAATAATCCTAGATTTTTTTTTATTATCTAAAAATACAACATCTCCATTCTCAACTAAAATTGTTGAATTAATTCCAGATTCCTTTGCAAATCTAGAATGTTCAAGTAAATGTCGGTACTCTCCATGAACAGGAATTAATATCTCAGGTTTAACCCATCCATACATTTTTGATAACTCAGCTTTTGATGGATGACCTGATACATGAAGCATTGAGTTATTATGATCTAAAATTTTACAACCTATTTTTCTTATTTTATTTTTTAAACTATTAATTTGAGTTTCATTACCAGGAATTTCCCTTGAAGAAAAAATCACTAAATCATCGGAATTAATATTGAAATTATTATTATTTCCATTCAAAAGTTTATAAAGTGCTGCTCTATTTTCGCCTTGACTTCCTGTACATATTATCACAGTATTTTCATCAGGAAGGTTTTTACCTTCAATTTCATTTAAGAATTTATCAATTTTAGTTAAATATCCATTTTCAGATGCAGATTCATAAATTCTTTTCAATGATCTACCAATAAGAATACAACTTCTATTGTATATTTTTGACACTAATGCGATAGTTTCCAGTCTTGCAATATTTGAGGCAAAACATGTTATAACTATTTTCCCTTTAGTGTTTTCTCTTAAAACCTTCTTTAAATTTTCCCTTACATCGTTTTCTGATCCTGATGGCGTGATATTAAAAACATTTGTAGAGTCACATACAAGAGCATGAATACCTTCACTAGTAATTTCATTAATCTTTTTTTCATCTATTGCATTTCCTACAAGTGGTGTTGGATCAATTTTCCAATCTCCTGTATGAAAAATATTACCTTTTTCTGTTTTAATAATAACAGCATTAGGTTCAGGAATAGAATGAGTTAATGCTAAAATTTCTATATCAAAAGGTCCTAATCTAGTTCTTTTATTATATTCAAGTAAATTTATTTTTGCATCTTTATTTGCAGTACTTAAAAATTTTCTTTTTAAAACTGAAGCGGTAAAAGCAGTTGTAAAAATAGGAACTTTATTTAATTCTTCGTAAAGATAGGGCATAGCTCCAATATGATCTTCATGGGCATGAGTTAATATAATTCCACATAGTTTATCTCTCCTTTTAAATATAAAATCAAGATCAGGCATAAAAAGATCTGCTGATTCAACCCTTTCATCTTTAAAGGTAACGCCTAAATCAATCATTAACCAACTATCTTTATAATGATATAGATTACAATTCATTCCAATCTCTCCTGAGCCTCCAAGAGGAATAAAAATTAGATCAGTTTTATTAAATTTTTCTATAATTTCATTCATATTAAATTGATTTTCTGTATATAAAATTAAGCCCTTTTAAAGTTAAATTTTTATCAATTAAATAAATATTTTTTATATAGTCTTTAAAAAAATTAGCATTACCTCCAGTCAAAATAATTTTTGGATTAACCTTTTTCTCAGATTTAATTCTTTTAATCAAACCCTCCATCATTGATATATAACCCCAAAAAAAACCAGATCTAATAGCACTTTTAGTAGAGTTGCCAATTATAAATTTAGTTTTAGAGAATGAAACTAAAGGTAATTTAGCAGTATATTCATGCAAACACTTTAAAGAAAGATCAATTCCAGAGGATATTATTCCCCCTTCATAAACTGAATCTTCATTAATATAATCAATAGTTGTAGCAGTTCCAAAATCAATAAGAAGAATCGGTGGTTTTGTTATTTTTATTGCATATATAACGTTTACAAGTCTATCTGAGCCAATCTCCAGTTTATTTTTAATCTTAGTTTTTATTGAAAATTTCGAAAGCAAGTTATCAGTAAAATAAGGATTAATATTTAAATTTTCAATAAAAAAAGATTTAAAAATTTTATTTTTTTTTGGAACAACACTGCTAATAATTATTCCTTTAACTGAATATGAAGAAATTATAATTAGAAGTTCATTTAATTGTTTTTTTGTATTTAAATTTTTAATTTGTAGTTTAAATGTTTTAACTATTTTAAGCTTTTTAAAAATACAAAACATAGCATTTGTATTACCTATATCAATTGCAAGAATCATATACTAAATTACTTCTCCAAATTGAAAAACTAAAAGATTTTCATTCTTGGTTTTTATCATCAAAGAACCGTTATCATCAATTTTTAAAAATTTGCCGTTAAAAAATTTATTATCTTTTCGAATTAAAATCTCCCTACCTAAGTCTTTAGAATTTTTTAACCACGTTTTTTTATAAAATGAAAATCCATTTTCTTCCCAATCATTAATATTTTTAAATATAAAATTAGTAATAGAGAAAAAAATTTTTTTTGGTTCTAAATTTTTAGAAAACTCAGATAATTTTGTTGTTTCATAATTTAAATTTTTAGGTGATGAAATTATATTAATTCCAACACCAACTATCAAATAATTAATGAGATTTTTTTTTATATTTGTCTCTATTAGAATTCCTCCAAGCTTCTTTTCATTTAAGTAAATATCATTTGGCCATTTTAATTTAAAGTTTAATTTTTTATATATTTCGTTCAGTGCTTGAATAATTGAAACACTCATTAAAATATTAAGTTGTCCTAAGTTTTCAAGTTTAAATTTTCGATTCACCAGAAAAGAACATGTTAGATCGCCATCATTGCTATACCATTTATTATTTGATCTTCCTTTTCCCCCTGTTTGAACCTTTGAAAGAAGTGCTATAGAGTTTTTAAATTTAAATTTCTCTTTAATATTTTTAATTTCAATATTAGTACTAATTGATCTCTCTAAAAAGAAATAATTAAAGGTGTCAAACATTTTTAATTTACCGAAAATAATGAAAATGTAATTGAAGCAGATAAATCTAGAAAAAACTTTGGATAAAATAAAATTGTAACATTTAAAAAAGCTAAAACAGATAAAAGTATTTTTGTATCAAATCCAACCTTGCTATCCATTTCTTCTATTGGAGGATCAAAAAACATTAATTTTATAATTCTTAAATAATAAAAAGCTGCAATAACTGACGATAAGACTCCAACAATAGCTAAGAAAATCAAATTATTATCAATAGCTACATTTAAAACAATTAATTTTCCTAAAAAACCAGATAATGGAGGAATGCCTGCCATAGAAAACATAAAAACTGCCATGCAAAAAGTCATAAATTGATTATTATTAAAATAACCACTTAAATCTTTTAGAGAAGTCACATTTACGTTATCTCTTTTTAAATTTAAAATAATAATAAAAACTCCAAGATTCATTAAAAGATAAAGCATTAAATATATGCAAATTGCTATGATTCCGTCTTCAGTTCCAGGAACTAATCCAATAAGCATAAAACCTACATGGTTAATTGTACTGTATGCTAATAATCTCTTAATTTCTGTTTGCTGCAAAGCACCCAAGGAACCAACAATCATAGAAGTAATCGATAATATTAAGATAATTTTACCCCAATCAATAGTTATTTCTCCAAATGGAAAAACTAAAAATCTTATAATAACTGCAAAAGCAGCGATCTTTGGAACAACTGATAGGTAGGCAGTAATTATAGTAGGAGAACCTTGATAAACATCTGGTGTCCACATGTGAAATGGAGCTGCAGAAATTTTTAAAGATAGTGATACTAAAATAAATACTACACCAATAGTTAAGATCAACGGTATTTGATTAAACTGACTAATAAGATTAGAAATTTCTGAAAAATTAGTTGTTCCAAAACAACCATAAATTAAACTTGCACCAAAAAGAAAAATACAAGTTGATAAACTACCTAATACAAAATATTTGACCCCTGCTTCTGATGAATTAATATCGTCTCTTTCAAAAGAAACTAAAATATATAATGCAAGACTTTGAAGCTCCATTGAAATAAATAATGATAATATATCATTAGATGAAACCATTAACATCATTCCTATAAGAGATAAAACTAATAAAATTGGAAACTCAATTCGGTTAATATTTTTATTATTATTAGTTGTAAGAAAAACATAAAGAATAATTCCACTTCCAATTAGGAGCAGTGATTTAATAAAAGAGCTAAAAGAATCAATCACAAAAAAGTTATTGAAAATTTCTTCATAATGAAAAATATTTTTAAAAACGAAGAACTGAGCAATTATAACTGAAAAAAGAGATAAGTAAGTAATAATAATATAACTTTTATTTTTAATAAATGGTCCAATTAAAACAAAAAGTAGAACACATAAAACTAAAAATATTTCAGGAGTAAAAGATAATGAATCCATTTTATAAAATTGATATAGGGTATAAAGACATAATTCTCTCTAAAGATGAAGTTGAATAATCTAACAAAATATTCGGTTTGATTCCAATGATTAGTATTAAGATTACTAAAATAGAATAAATAAAAACTTCATTGTATTTTATATCATTCTTATTAATAACAACATTTTTATTCATTTCTCCTAAAAATACATTCTTATATAATAATAACATATATGCTGCAGCTAATATAATACCTGTAGAAGCAAAGAAAGCTATGAAAGTATTATTGCTAAAAACAGCTAAAAGTGTTAAAAACTCTCCAATAAATCCACTAGTTCCAGGAAAGCCAATTGCTGATAGGCTGAAGATTAAAAAGAATACCGATAAGTTTGGCATAATATTGCCTAAACCACTAAAAAAATTAATCTCTTTAGTTTTGTAAATATTATAAATTGAACCAATTGAAAAAAATAAAGCAGCGGATATTAAGCCATGAGATATCATTTGAGTAATTGCACCATGCAAACCTTGCATATTTGAAGAGAAGATTCCTAATGTTACAAATCCCATATGAGCTACTGAAGAGTATGCTATTAATTTTTTCATATCTTTTTGAACTAAAGCTATTACTGAAGTATAAATTATAGCTACAAGTGAAAGTGCAAATATAAAAGGTGTAAAAAAAATCGATGCATCTGGTAACATTGATAAGTTAAATCTAATAAATCCATAACCACCTAATTTTAAAAGTATCCCAGCTAAAATAACGGACCCTTCAGTTGGAGCCTCTACATGAGCATCAGGCAACCATGTATGAAAGGGCCACATTGGAATTTTTACAGCGAAAGATGAAAAAAATGCAAGCCATAGCCAAACCTGGATATAAAAAGGAAGACTTAAATCTAAAATTGTTGGAATATATGTTGTTCCAAATTCCTGATAGAGAAAAATTATAGCAACCAACATTAAAACAGAACCTAAAAGTGTATATAAAAAAAACTTATATGCAGAATATATTCTTCTATCACCCCCCCAAATTCCAATAATTAAATACATAGGAATTAAGATACTTTCAAAAAAAATATAAAATGAAAAAAGATCTAAAGCCCCAAAAGAACCAATTAAAAAGCTCTCTAAAATTAAAAACGCAGAAAGATAAGATTTTATTTTTACTTTTTTACTATGCCACAAAAAAAGAATACAAAGAGGTACCAATAATGTTGATAACATTATAAAAGGAAAAGATATGCCATCTATTCCAAGAGAAAACTTTAAATTATCATTATTTAACCAAGAAACTGAATTAACAAACTGAAAATGAGGGATATTCTTATCAAAATTTAATGGGATATATAATGATAATAAAAAATTGATTACAGAAGTCCAAAGTGCTGACTTTTTCGCTTGAATTGAGTTTCCGTCATCCTCAACAGATAACAAAACAAATACTATACCTATTAAAGGAATTAAAATCAAAAGGGGAAGAATTGCAACATCAAGCATATTAAATTACATAAAAATAAATACTAATAAAAATTGTTAGACCAATTATCACAGTTAATGCATAATGATATAAATAACCAGTTTGAAGACTTGAAATTAAAAAACCTAATCTTTTAACAACTTTTGAAATACCATTTGGACCAATATTATCAATAAATTCCTCATCAATTGATTTCCAAAAACCTCTACCTAAATTATTGATTGGACTAATAATAAGAAACTTATATATTTCATCTATATACCATTTGTTTTTTAAAAAAAGATAAAAGAAACGAAGGTTTTTTTTTAAAAATAATCTAACATTTTTTAAAAAACTATATAATAAGATCGCAAAAATAAGACCTAGCAACATCATTAATAAAGGTAACTTTTTAATATAGAAAGGAAGATCATTAACCAATACTGGTGTTTCAGTTTGAGAAATATTGTATATAGTATCTTTCCAAAATAATATTGAATCTACGCCAAAGAAATAATCATGGAAAATCAGTCCGCTAAAAATAGAAAAAAAAGATAGAACAATTAGTGGTAAAATCATTATATTAGGAGATTCGTGGACATGCGCTAAAACTTTTTCATCAGAATTATTTTTCCCATGAAAGACACAAATCAACAATCTAAATGAGTAAAATGATGTTAAGAATACTACTATTATAGCAATGATATAAGCATAGCTTTTAAATAAAGAATTATCTAAATATAAAACTTCTAGAATAAGGTCTTTAGAATAATAAGCACTAAAAAAAGGGAACCCAACTAATGATAACGTGCCAATTAACATTAAGAAATAAGTTACTGGAATTTTAGAATATAAACCACCCATTTTCTTAATATTTTGTTCATCTGACATTGAATGAATTACAGAACCTGCTCCTAAAAATAACAATGCCTTAAAAAAAGCATGAGTTACGAGATGAAACATTGCTATACCATAAGCTGAAGATCCTATTGCTATAAACATATAACCCAATTGACTACATGTAGAATAAGCAATAATTTTTTTAATGTCATCTTGAGCTAAAGCTACAGATGCTGCAAATAATGATGTTAAAGATCCAATAATCATTATGAAATTTTGAGCAAAATCAGACTTTTCAATTAACGGTGACATTAGAACTAACAAAAAAACACCTGCAGTAACCATTGTTGCAGCATGAATCAATGCTGAAACTGGAGTTGGGCCCTCCATTGCATCTGGCAACCAAGTATGAAGTCCAAACTGAGCAGATTTCCCCATACATCCAATAAATAATAGTATAGAAATCAAAGTTAATGAGTTAAATTCCATCCCAAGAAAATTGAAAAAAGTACTTTTTTGTGTATCGACTAGAATAAATATTTCATCAAAATTTACTGTTCCAAAAACAATAAAAATAGTAAAAATACCTAATAAAAATCCAAAATCACCAACTCTATTAACTACAAAAGCTTTTAATGCAGCTTTATTAGCAGAATCTTTATAACTCCAAAAACCTATTAAAAGATAAGATGTTAAACCAACACCTTCCCAACCTAAAAATAGTTGAATAAGGTTAGACGAAGTAACTAAAATAAGCATAAAGAAAGTAAATAAGCCCAGGTATCCAAGAAAAACAATTTTATTATTATCATTTGCCATATATCCAACTGAATAAATATGAACTAAAAGCGATACAAGATTTACAACTACAACCATAATTGCTGAGAGCCTGTTAAAACTGAGCGACCAATTGATATAAAATCCTCCAGATGTTAACCAATCTCCCAATATTACTATTTCACTTGACTCTATCTGAGAAATATTAAAAAAACTTAATACTGCCATTAATGAAGAGATTAATAAGATTGAACAAACAATAAATTCCACTTTAATATCGGAAAGTCTTTTATTTGAAACAATACAGAAAATAAAACTAAATAAAGGCAAAAAGACTGAGAGGAAATACATCTCTTTTAACCTTTCATTTTATTAATTTTCTCTACACTTATAGAACCACTTTTTTTAAAAAAAATAGTTAAAATAGCCAACCCAACTGCTGCTTCAGCAGCAGCAACAACTAATATAAATAAAGAAAAAATCTGTCCAGTAAGATCATTTAAGTGATATGAAAATCCAATAAAATTAATATTAACTGAAAGTAACATTAATTCAATTGACATTAAAATTGTGATAATATTTTTTTTATTTATAAAAATACCCAATAAACCAATTGAAAAGATTACTGAGGAAAGAAAAAGATAAAAGAAAATATCCATTAGAAATAATAACTATGATTTGTTCTTAAAGTCATGGAGCTTAATCAGATCCTTTTTTAAAACATTATTTTGATAATCAATATTTTGACTTAAAACATTTTCATTTTTTTGATAAGCTAAAACAATTGCTCCAATCATTGCAACAAGAAGAACAAATCCTGACAATTGAAAAATTATAAAATAATCTGTGTATAAAAAAAGACCTATTGATTCTGTATTTGTTATTCCGGATACATATAAATTATTAATATCTATTTTAGAGTTTGAATCAGGAAAGATTTTAAACTCAATAAAAACAAGAGATAATTCTACAAGAAAAATAGAAATTAATAAAATTCCAAACGGCAAATATTTTAAAAAGCCTTCTTTTACTTTAATTATATTTATATTAAGCATCATCACAACAAACAAAAAAAGAACTGCAACTGCACCAATATAAACAATTAAAATTGTCATAGCTAAAAATTCAGCGTTAGACAAAAGAAAAATTACAGCTGCATTGAAAAAACTAAAAATTAAATATAGTACTGAATATACAGGGTTAACTGAAATAATAACCATAAAACTTGAAAATATCAAAATTCCAGCAAAAATAGTAAATATTAATGTCATCTTATAGGTACTTCGATTCTGAATCTAAGTTTTGAGCAATTTCCATTTCCCATCGGTCTCCATTATCAAGTAATCTTTTCTTATCATAAATTAACTCCTCTCTAGTTTCCGTAGCAAATTCAAAGTTAGGTCCTTCAACAATAGCATCAACTGGACAAGACTCCTGACAAAAACCACAATAAATACATTTAGTCATATCAATATCGTATCTGGTAGTTCTTCTTGAACCATCGGCTCTTGGCTCAGCTTCTATTATAATAGCTTGAGCAGGGCAAACAGCTTCACACAATTTACAGGCAATACACCTTTCTTCCCCAGAATCATATCTTCTTAACGCATGTTCTCCTCTAAACCTTGGACTTATATAACCTTTTTCAAATGGATAATTTATAGTAACTTTTTTTTTAAAAAAATACCTAATGGTTAGATACAAACCATCAATGATCTCTAATAGAAAGGCTTTTTTAAGAAAAGTGAAAAAATTGTTCTTCATTTATTTTATAATTTAAAGTTTTTCAAAGTATATTAAATAACTAGAGGTTAAAACAATCCAAAAAAGCGTTAAAGGTAAAAATATCTTCCAGCCTAAACGCATTAATTGATCATATCTATATCTTGGTAAAGTAGCTCTAATCCATAGAAAAAGAAATAAAATAATACAAACTTTTATAAAGAACCAAAAAAAACCAGGAATTACATTAAAAAAATAAATATCTAAAGGAGGGAACCATCCACCTAAAAATAGAATTGTAGTTAATGAACTCATTAAAATCATGTTTCCATATTCTCCGAGAAAAAATAAACCAAATGCTAATGAAGAATATTCTACATTGTATCCAGCAACTAATTCTGCCTCTGCCTCTGGTAGATCAAAGGGTGCTCTATTTGTTTCAGCAAGTGTAGATATAAAAAAAATAACAAAAATAGGAAAATGAGGCAAAAAAAACCAAATATCTTTTTGTGCCAAAACAATATCAGTCAAATTTAATGAACCAACAGTAATTAAAATATTAATTATTATTAAACCAATAGATACCTCATAAGAAATCATTTGAGCTGCAGATCTTAATGCACCTAAAAATGCATAACGCGAATTACTTGACCATCCTGCCATAATAATTCCATAAACTCCTAATGAAGAAACTGCTAATATATATAAAATTCCCACATTAATATTTGATAAAACTATTCCATAATCTATTGGTATTACTGCCCATGCCAACAATGCTAATGTAAATGTTAACATAGGAGAAAAAAGGAAAAGAATTTTATTTGAATTTTGTGGAAGAATTGTTTCTTTAGTTAAAAGCTTTATTCCATCTGCGAATGGCTGAAAAAGCCCAAAAGGACCAACAACATTTGGACCTTTTCTAAGCTGAATTGCTCCAATAACCTTTCTTTCAAAAAAAGTTAAATAAGCAATAAAAACCATCAAGGGTGCTATAATAATAATAATCTTAAGTATTATTATTAAAAGATCAAAAAAAACATTTTCTCCCAAGTTCACTTACCTTTTATTTTTTAAGCAGCTTGCCATAACTTTTGATAATCTACTAACAGAATCAGTCATATAAAAATTTTCTATATTTGACTTTAATATTAAATTTGAAATCCTATTCTTTGATTTTTTTGATTTTGTTAAACTATTTTTTTTAATAGAGTCAATATTTTCTAAATGTGGATATTGCTCAAAAAGCATATTTCTTAAATCGGTGAAACTTTTGAAATCTAATTTCAAGTTTAAATTTTTGCAAACTTGGTTAAAAAACAGCCAAGATTCGTTAACATTTGGAAGTGGTTTCCTGAGTTGTGCAGATATTTGAGGTCTACCTTCAATATTAACAAATATTCCTTCTTTTTCAGTATAACAAGGAGATGGTATAATAAGATCAGCTTTTTGTGCACCATTATCTCCATGATGTCCATGGTAAACGACAAATACATTTTTATCTAAATTATTTAGATTAATTTCATCTGCTTCAAATAAATATAATAAGTCTAATTCTCCTTTATTCGCCATTTGTAAAATATTTAAATTTAATTTCTTCGAATTATAAAAACCAACATCTAAAGACCCAGCTCTGCCTGCAAAAGTTTGAAGAACATTAAAACCATTCCAATTTTTATTATTGGAATATTTCTCATAGATTTTTTTAGAAACATTAAAAATTTCTTTAGAATCATCTCTACATAGTGCACCTTGTCCGACAATAAATAATGGATTTTTAGAATTTTTTAGGTATTTAGAAAAACTATGTTTTTCATCTAAAATATCGTAAAGAATATTTGGATTTTCATCAATATTAATTGTTTTATAATTTAATTTTGACGTGGCTCCTATTTTGCCAACAATATAGTTTTTATCACTATTCATATAACGTTTTCTGATCCTAGCGTTTAATATGGGAGCTTCTATCTTAGGATCACTTCCAATAAGCAAGCAAAGATCAGAATCCTCTATAGCTGAAATTTGCGAATTAAAAATATATGAAGAACGATCATCAGGTATAAAAAAAGCATTATCCTGCCTACAATCAAAATTAAAACAACCAATTTTTTCTAAAAAAGACTTAAATGAAAAAACTGTCTCACAGTCAACTATATTTCCTAATATTGCTCCTATTCTATTTTTATTTGTATTTAATATTTTTTCGGATAAAACTTTAACTATCTCATTATTACTAATCTCAACAAGTTTATTATTTATCCTAAGATAACCTTTATTAAGTCTTTGTGATAATAAACCATCATATGCAAATCTAGTTTTGTCAGATATCCACTCCTCATTTATAGATTCATTAATTCTTGGAAGAACTCTCATTATTTTATCTCCTTTAGTGTCAAATCTTACACTACTTCCAACAGCATCCATTAAATCTATACTATCAGTTTTTTTTAATTCCCATGGTCTAGCGATATAAGCATAAGGTTTAGAAGTTAATGCTCCTACAGGACATAAATCTATGATATTTGCTGACATTTCAGAATCTATACTTTTTTCTAAAAATGTAGTTATTTCCGTATCCTCTCCTCTTCCAATTGTTCCTAATTGATTAACTCCTGCAACTTCTTCTGCGAACCTCACGCATCTTGTACAGTGAATACACCTTGTCATATGAGTTTTAATTAGAGGGCCAAGATTCTTTTCTTTTACTGCTCGTTTATCTTCAATAAATCTACTAAATCCTTTTCCATAAGCCATCGCTTGATCTTGTAAATCACATTCACCTCCTTGATCACAAATAGGACAATCCAAAGGATGATTAATCAATAAAAATTCCATTACTCCATTTCTAGCTTTTTCAACAAATTTACTTTGAGTTTTAATATTCATACCCTCAGAAACGGGCATAGCACAGGAGGCTACAGGTTTGTTTGAATTTTCCATTTCAACTAAACACATTCTGCAATTCCCAGCTATTGACAACCTTTCATGATAACAGAATCTTGGAATTTCAATACCAATACTCTCGCAAGCTTGCAAAATTGTTAATCCATTTTCAACTTCAACGGTTCTATTATCTATTTTAATTTTTGGCACTTTATGCAACGAATCTATTTTTATTATTAATAATATCTATAATTTCATTTTTAAAATGTTTAAGAAGACCTTGAATTGGCCAAGCTGCTGCATCTCCTAGTGCGCAAATAGTATGTCCCTCTATTTGATGGGTAACTTCTTCAAGTAAATCTAATTCTTCAACTGTAATTTCATTACTAACTATTCTGTTCATCATACGCATTAACCAACCTGTGCCTTCTCTGCAAGGAGTGCACTGCCCACATGATTCATGTTTGTAAAAGCTTGAAAGTCTTGCTATAGCTTTAACTATATTTGTTTGTTTATTCATTACAATAACTCCAGCAGTTCCTAAGCCAGATCCAACTTCTTTTAATGAATCAAAATCCATATTTATTTTATCACAAATATGTTTAGGTATCAGTGGCACAGATGAACCACCTGGAATAACAGCCAAAAGATTATTCCATCCTCCTATTACGTCACCAGCATATTTTTGAATAAGTTCTTTTAAAGAAACACCCAACTCTTCCTCAACATTGCACGGCTTATTTACATGTCCTGAAATACAAAAAATTTTTGTACCAGTATTATTTTTTCTTCCTAATGATGCAAACCAGGATGACCCTCTCTTTAACACAGTCGGAATTACCGCTATTGTTTCTACATTGTTTACAGTTGTTGGTTCTCCAAATAAACCAACATTAGCTGGAAATGGCGGTTTAAGTCTTGGTTGACCTTTTTTTCCTTCAATGCTTTCTATTAAAGCTGTTTCTTCGCCACAAATATATGCCCCTGCTCCTTCATGAATATAAATATCAAAATCCCAGTTTGAACCACATGCATTCTTACCAATTAATTTATTTTTATAGGCGTCATCAATTGCTTTAGACAAAATATTAATTTCTTCGTTAAATTCTCCTCTTATATATATATAACAAACCTTTGCACCTATACTATAGCCAGCAATCAAGCAACCTTCTAAAAGTTTGTGTGGTTCATTTCTTATAATGTCTCTATCTTTACATGTTCCAGGTTCCCCTTCATCAGCATTAATAACCAGATAGTGTTGTCGTGTTACACTTTTTGGCATAAAGCTAAATTTCATTCCAGTCGAAAAACCAGCACCACCCCTACCTCTTAAACCAGAATCTTTTATTTCTTCTACAATTTTATCTCTGCCCATAGACAATATTTTTTTCGTGTTAATCCAATCACCTCTTTTTTTTGAACTAATTAGCTCTGGGCTAAAATTTCTATGTAAATTAGAAAATATTATATCTTTTTTATTTATCATTTTAACTACTCTTGTTTGTTGGTTCAGAACCTCTTCTATTAATCTGTGAACCTTTTTCAATTTTTTTACCAGATTTTAGTCTTTCTAATAAATCTGTCATAATTTCCTCACTTAAATCTTCATAATAATGACTTCCAATTTTTGCAACTGGTGCATTAACACATGCACCAAGACACTCTACCTCAGAAATTGAAAATTGTTTACTATCACTAATATTACCATTTTTTAAATTTAGATTTTTCTCACATTTTTCAAGTATTTTTTCAGCTCCTCTCAACATACATGGAGTAGTAGTACAAACTTCTATATGAAACTTTCCAATTGGAGATAAATTATACATTGAATAAAAAGTTGCTAATTCTAAAACCCTCATCTCAGAAACATTCAAAAAACTGGAAATATACTCCATTGCTTTCTTTGGAATCCAACCTCCAGACTGATTTTGAGCAAGGGTGAGGAAAGGCATTATACAGCTTTCTTTATAGTTTTTTGGATATTGTTTTATTATTTGATAAGCTCTTTTTTTATTTTCCGAACTAAATTCAAAACTGGATGGCTGCTCATCATCATTTGCAAATTTTTTAAAAATAGAACTCATTTACCTATCAATCTCCCCAAATACAATATCTAAGCTTCCCACAATAGCAACTAAATCAGCTAACATGTGTCCTTTAGATAAAAATTCTGTAGCTTGAAGTAGTGGAAACCCAGGAGCCCTTATCTTACACCGATATGGTTTGTTAGTTCCATCAGAAACTAAATATACACCAAATTCACCCTTAGGAGCTTCTACGCAAGTATACGTCTCTCCTGATGGAACATGAAAACCCTCGGTAAAAAGCTTAAAATGATTTATTAAAGACTCCATTGAAGTTTTCATTTTACTCCTCTTTGGAGGCGTTATCTTAGGATCTTGACTAACACATTCTCCTTGAGGTAATTGCTCTATAGATTGTTCAATTATTTTTACTGACTGCCTCATTTCCTCCACTCGAACTAAAAACCGCTCAAAACAATCACCATTTGTTCCTGTAGGTATGCTAAATTCCATATTTTCATAAACCTCATATGGTTCAGATTTTCTTAAATCCCATGGAATACCAGTAGCTCTTAAGCTCGGACCAGTAAAACCTCTTTCAAGAGCATCTTTAGTATTAATTTTACCTATATCAATAGTTCTTTGTCGAAAAATTCTATTATTTTCCAGTAATCTCTCGAGATCATCAACTTTCTTTGGAAAGTTTTTACAGAAAATTTTAATGTCATCTGTTAAACCAGAAGGCAAATCTCTGTGAACACCTCCAGGTCTAAAATAAGCAGCGTGTAATCTTGAACCTGATACTCTTTCATAGAATTCCATCAAAATTTCTCTTTCTTCAAATAACCATAAAAATGGAGTCATAGCACCAACATCAAGAGCGAATGTGGTTAAATTCAAAATATGATTAAGAATTCTTGTTATTTCTGAAAATAAAACTCTAATATATTGCCCTCTTAAGGGAACATTAATATTCATCAATTTTTCCACAGCCAGAGCAAATGCATGTTCTTGACACATTGGTGAAACATAGTCAAGTCTATCAAAATAAGGAATAGCTTGAATGTATGTTTTATTTTCAATAAGTTTTTCTGTTCCTCTGTGTAAAAGACCAATATGTGGGTCTGCCCTTTCTACTACTTCACCATCTAATTCTAATACAAGCCTTAATACACCATGTGCAGCTGGATGCTGAGGTCCGAAATTCATTGCATAATTATCTATTTTTTTTTTATTCTCCACTTTTCTCGTCTCCTGGTAATTCTTTGATTATACCTTCCCATGGGCTTAAATTATCAAAGTTTCTGTATTCTTGATCTAATTCAACAGGTTCTTGAATAACTTGTTTTTTTTCTTCATCGTACCTAACTTGAACAAAGCCTGTTAAAGGAAAATCTTTTCTCAATGGAAATCCTTCAAAATCATAATCTGTTAAAATTCTTCTCAAATCAGGATGATTGTCAAAACTAATACCAAATAAATCCCAAATTTCTCTTTCATACCAATTTGAATTAGGAAAGATACTACATATTGACGGAACACTCTCTTTATCAAATATTTTAAGCTTTAATTTCATCCTAAGTTTTTGCGAAGTACTTAAAAACTGATAAACAATTTCAAATCTTTTTTTATTCTTGGGATAGTCAACAGCACAAATATCAACAAGAATATCAAAATTAGTTGTTGGATAATCTTTAATAAAATGAATAATATCTATAAAATCTTTTTTAGATGAATGAATTGAAAACTCATTATTTTCATGTTTAAAGTCACACTCAAATTTTTGCATTGAATTTTTAATTAACTCAAAATAATCTTCAAATTTTTCTTTATTAATATTACTCATGTTCTATCAATAGAATCATCTCTCATTATTTTTTTTTGAAGTTGTAAAATTCCATATAAAAGTGCTTCTGCGGTAGGAGGACAACCTGGAACATATATATCAACAGGGACTATTCTGTCACAACCTCTTACAACTGAGTAAGAATAGTGATAATAACCTCCACCATTTGCACAACTACCCATAGATATCACCCACCTTGGTTCAGGCATTTGATCATATACTTTTCTCAGAGCTGGAGCCATTTTATTGGTTAACGTTCCTGCAACGATCATAACATCAGATTGACGAGGACTTGGTCTAAAAACAATCCCAAATCTATCAAAATCATATCTACTTGCTGCAGATTGCATCATTTCAACCGCACAACACGCTAAGCCAAAACTCATTGGCCATAAAGAACCAGATCTTGCCCAATTTACTAAATCATTGACCTTAGTTACCAAAAAGCCTTTATTTGTAATTTCCTTTTCAATATCTTTAAATGTATTATTTTCTTTGACTAATTCCAATCTAGTGCTCCCTTTTTCCATTCATATATAAAACCTATTGTTAGTACTAGAAGAAAAAACATCATAGACCAAAAACCAAGCCAACCAATTTCTCCAAGTGATACTGCCCATGGTATTAAAAATATAATCTCTAAATCAAAAATTATAAATAAAATTGCTACTAAATAAAATTTAACATCAAACTTTCCTCTAGTGTCAGAAAAAGGTTCAAATCCACACTCATAAGTAGAGTCTTTCTCGTTATATGGCTTTTGTTTAGCAAACAAAAAAGACATAAAAACTGAACCAAAAGAAATGATTAAAGCTAAAATTAAGAAAACTAAAACTGGGAGATATTCTTCTATATTTGCCATATACATATGTGTTCCATTATTTCGTATAATATAATATTTAAAAAAAAAATTTACATGTTTATTTAATTACTGCTGTTACTCTATCAATACTTTCTTTAAATAATATGTAAGATTCACTTAAAGTTAGTGTTTTATTTTTAATTGAGTTTACTGTATTTGATAAGAAATCACATCCCATATGTTTTTGATCTCTTGTAAAATGATACCATATTCCAGCATCCCCAACCTTACAATAAGTATCACTGTCAATGTATACATGATTTAAAATTATTATTTTTGCGCTAAACCCTAATGATCGCATTACATTTAATGCTAAAGGGATATTTAGTAGTGGAACTTCATAAATTTTTCCAGTACTTGTAAATACAATAGTCTCATTACTACCTAATAGTCCTTTTTTAGAGTCTGGAGCAAAAACAAATATTTCTTCTTTTTCACCAGAAATTTTTCCTCCTAGCAAAGAAAAAGCTAATAATTTAGATTCAGCTACATCAGCAATATTTAGAAGCTGATTCTCACCAAAAAATAATACTCTTACATCTTCAGGCAACAAAGACTCAATAACATTTTGTTGATATCCATAATCATCATAAAGCGCCATAATTGCGTCATCCACAGTCATACTTGCAGGACTCAATTGAGTTTTAATGAAGTCTTGAGCAATTTCATTATTCTTATTAATTGCTGTTGCATATAACTGTAGAATTTTTGTAAAAGGAAACTCAAAGCTACCAATGACCTGATTTCCATACATTCTAAAAAATTCACATCTATTAGGATGTTTTAACAAAATTTTTGATGACCTATCAATCAATGAAGCAAGAGTATCACCTCCTAAAGTTGTAAAAGTCTCAATTGCAAGTTTAACTGGATCTAATTCTAGTAATTGTTCATTATAAAATCTGATTGAATTTTGTTTAACTTCCTGAGGTGTCATCTGACCTGCAGATTCTATATCTGATTTTTCTTTTGGGTTTGGATCATACTTTTTTAATTTAAAGTCCAATAATTCTAATAATTTTTTATCATCAGACAATTCACATACTTCATCTTCGTTAGTATTATCATTATTAATCTCAAGTAGTTTTAGATCCTCATTATTAATTTCACTCAGATTATCATTTCTTTGGACCTGCGAATATAAATTTGTAGTTATACAAAAATTTAAAAATA